>Ga0316209_1000139_pt1 | contig 147296 bp, 121 predicted proteins | sample 6monopyrite_MG_FD_204945 | JGI IMG/M metagenome (GOLD analysis project Ga0316209, IMG submission 204945) | Microbial mat bacterial communities from mineral coupon in-situ incubated in ocean water Damariscotta River, Maine, United States -... | ecosystem: Environmental > Aquatic > Marine >... | reverse complement strand
CAATGGCATTGTAGAGGTCAGGGGTTCGATTCCCCTCGGCTCCACCATTCTAACCCCTTGATAAATCAAGGGGTTTTTCTTTACCGTGATTTTAGGTTTTTGGGGTTTCAGCCCTCCTGTGCCCAAATTGTGCCCGTAGCGGTTAAGAGCAACTACCGCACGTTGTTGAAACTCGGGCGAAAGGTGCGAATAACGTTGCACCATCGTTAAAGTTTTATGCCCGGTCATGTGCATCACTTCATACAAAGGCAATCCCTGTTGTACGAGACGGGACGCAAAGGTATGACGCAAATCATGAAAACGGACGTCTTCAAGCCCGGCCTTTTTACGGGCCTTACCAAAAGCCGTTTTCACGTCCTTGATGGGCTTGCCAAGGTAGGTAAAGACGATCCCGCTGTCTTTGGGCTCTTGTGCCAAAAGAATGCGGAGGGCACGATCTGACAACCTGACAGACCTGTCTTCACCGTTTTTGGTTTCCGTGAACGTAATCCGCCCGTTTGCCAGATCAACATGTTGCCAATCAAGCCTGAACAATTCCGAACGTCTGCCGCCCGTATCAAGGGCGAAAGCGATCAGAACCTTTAAATGGTCCGGGGACGCTTCTAACAAACGACTTTCTTCTTCTATTGTCAGCCAACGGGTCCGGCCTTTGGGCAGTTTTACTTTTGGAAAGACCGGAAGGATTGTTAAATCTCCTTCTTCCCTTGCCTTGTTCATAATGGCTTTCAGAACAGCCAGATCACGGTGCAAAGTTGAGTCCGTAACCGTTTTGCGCCGCATGTCGGCAAAATCACGAATGGCTCTGGCATCAATTTCAGTCAGCATCAGCGTTCCAAAATTATCCAGAAGCAATTGCAATTGATAGCGTCGACTGGCATTGAAGCCTTTCGGGTTTTCACGTTTTTTGGCCTCCGCATATCTCAGGAGCGCATCCTGAAACGGAATATCGGGAATAACACCGAAATGCTGTTCCATGTAGCTTTCCTGTTGCCATTTTGATGCAAGAGTCTGGGCTAGTTTCTTATCGTTAGTCCCAGTGCTTTTGCGGTGTCTTCGACCTTTCTGGTCATTCCATGTGGCCCACCATTTTGGTGAACCGTTGCGCTTGAATATTCGCATATTTGCCTTCTCCTCATCGGTTCTGAGGTTCGGGCGCTGTCGCAGGATTTATTATCGTTCAAAAATTTTTGAATATCAACAATATCCCACCGCTTACACCGGGGCCCCAGATCGCTATAGGGAATGCCGAACGTCATAAACGTATCAATCGACACATCGATCCACGCTGCGGCGTCTTCACGCGACAGGTACCGCCTTGGCGGTATGGTGGATGTATGGGCGATCTTTTTCGTCATAACGTTATAAGCATTCCTTTATAAAATTTCCAAATTCGTAACGTTTGTAATTCTTGCAGATTGACCGTGCCCTTGTCTGGTTCCTTATAAGGAACCGCCCTTATAAGAAAATTTCCGTTTTGTGCCCCCGGTTGGTGGAGGATTCCTTATAAGAAACAGCCCTTAAAGAGATTGGGTTTTTAGGGCCCCGATTTTTTAACAAAATTCCTTATAAGGAATTCTCTTGTAAGAGATCGGTCTTTAAAGGCATCGTTCCTTAAAGGATTTAACCGTTGATTTCCTTATAAGGAATTTCCTGCATTCAAATTTGTAACGTTCATTAAATTAGCAAAATAACCGTGCCCCTGTATTTTTCTCTATAGAGAAATTGCTCTCTATAGAGAGGTGGGTTTTTTGTCGCCTCGTGATTATCCCATAGAATCAGGGATTCAGTCGCCCATCCCTTAAGCTTAAGCTTTAAGGAGTCCGGGACGCCAAACCGTCCGCAAAAATCGCGAATCGGAAATTGGAATATTCTTCCTTCACAAGGTCAATAAATTCGATTTGATTTATTTATTATATGCATATTAATGTTGGCCAACCATATTTAATGTATGTATATTAATTCATATGAGTAAAGCCTTGCCCCTGACTTGGAATGAAAGCAAACGCCAAGATACCTTGCAGGAGCGGGGACTTGATTTTGCCCATATGGTTGATTTCAACTGGGACACCGCTTTGACCGCCGCCGACACGCGATTTGACTACCCTGAAACGCGTTATGTTTCGGTTGGGTTTTTAAAAAATGATGTTGTGGTTTGTGTCTGGTGTTACCGGGATGAAACCATCCGCATTATCAGCCTGCGCAAGGCCAATACACGCGAAAGGAAACGTTATGAACAAACCCCTGATTGACAAAAACGGCGAAGCACCGGAACTGGGTGACGATTTTTTTAAAGCCGCCAAACGTGGCCGTCCGGCCATGGCCGAAAACGAACGCAAACAACGTGTCACGCTGTACCTTGATAAAGAAACAGTCGACTATTTCAAACATGACGGACGCGGTTGGCAAACCCGCCTTAATGCCGCTTTGAATGAGTACCGAACCACTCACAAATAAACCGTGCCCTGTTTCATGTCTTTAAAGACATGATGCAACATATCTCTTTAAGGGATATGCATAAATTTCGTCTAATATAACCTGAACCCCTTAAGCTTAAAGCTTAAGCTTAAGGGAGTGCCCGCAAACAGAACCGTTTGGCCTTAAGCTTTAAAGGGAAGTATTCCGGAAAAGAACCGGAGTATATTTGACAAATTCCGGGAAGAGCGATAATCAACAAGAACAAAAATAGAACATTAATAGAAATTTTTCCTTTACTGGGATAAAATATACCCATATTGTCAAAAAAATTCCCTTTTATGCGTGTGCGAAAGTAAATGAATAATATGTTCAAAAAATTACGTGAAGATAATGCTCTTTCTATTCATGAGGCGGCAGAACTTCTGGGAGTCACCCAAAAAACGATTTACCGCTGGGAGAATGGTGAAATCAAACCTGGAAAAGCTAACGTGCAATTACTGACAGATCGTCTGGAATACCGAAAACAGTTTCGCAACCCTCACCCCGATTTTACTTTTATAGATTTGTTTGCCGGCATTGGTGGCATGCGCAGGGGTTTTGAGGCTTCCGGCGGCAAATGTGTTTATACCAGTGAATGGAATTCATATGCCCAAAAAACCTATAAAGCGAATTTTTCCGATGATCATGAAATTGCTGGAGATATAACAAAAATTCTCCCTGCTGACATTCCTGGGTTTGACGTTTTGCTTGCCGGATTTCCCTGCCAGCCATTTTCAATTGCCGGAGTTTCCAAGAAAAATTCACTTGGGCGGGCTCACGGTTTCATGGATAAAGCTCAAGGGACGCTTTTTTTTGATGTGCTCCGGATCCTTAAACATCATCGCCCTGCTGCTTTTCTTCTGGAAAATGTCAAAAACCTTCGAGGCCATAACAAAGGCGATACGTTTGCAACAATACGTGGCGCTCTGGAAAATGAACTGGGTTACCACATCAGTTTTCGGGTGATCGACGCAAAAGGATACGTCCCCCAGCACCGGGAACGTATTTTTATTGCCGGGTTCAGAGAAGATACAGGTTTTGATTTTGGCAAACTGGATTTTGCAAATCCAGTGAAAGGTCCGATTTTAAAAAATATTCTGCATAATGAAAATGAAAAACCGGAAGAACCCTTCACCCTGCCTCCCGATTTTTCCGGAGTAAACGAACGTTGTCAGGTTAACCCGAAATATACCCTTTCCGACAAGTTGTGGAATTACCTTCAAGATTATGCAGCCAAACACAAGGCGAAAGGAAACGGTTTTGGGTTTGGCCTGAACGGCCCGGAGGACAAAGCCCGGACATTGTCTGCCCGTTATTACAAGGATGGCAGTGAAATTCTGATAAGACAGGAAGGAAAAAACCCGCGAAGGCTCACACCCAGGGAATGTGCCCGCCTGATGGGATATGATGCCGGGCGCACGCCTGAAATGATTATTCCGGTTTCAGATACCCGTGCATATGCACAGTTCGGAAATTCAGTAGTGGTTCCTGTGATTGAAGAAGTTGCCCGGTATATGAAACCCCACATTATGCGGCACCTGGACCCTGGCGAACTTTTCAGAATTGCTGCTGAATAAGTCAGGATGTCAGGTCAGTCATGGTGGATACTGTAACTCCTGAAAAACGAAGCAAAATGATGTCCGGCATCCGGGGAAAGGATACCAGACCGGAAATGACTGTCCGGAAGGGTCTCCATGCAAAGGGTTTTCGTTACCGGATTCACGACAAAAAACTGCCGGGCAAACCGGACCTTGTTTTCAAAAGCAGAAATGCAGTAATTCAGATACATGGTTGTTTCTGGCACGGTCACGACTGTGCTCTGTTCAAATGGCCCAAATCAAATTCCGAATTCTGGCAGACAAAAATCACTGCCAATAAAAACCGGGACCAGAAAAATCTTGTCGCCCTCCGGAAACGGGGTTGGCGAATTCTGATCGTCCGTGAATGTGCAATAAAAAACAAACCGGAAAAAGAAATTAACGCAATAATTGAAAAAGTTGCTGACTGGCTCGTCAAAGACAGCGAATATGCTGAAATCGGAGGCATGGAAAATAACAAACAATGACCAGACAACATTTTACAGAAATTACTGAACTTTCCGGATTACAGGAAATGTTTTCCTGTATGGGAGCATCGCATCTGCTCCTGAAAAAACTGTCTCCCAACGACAATTCCAAAAACCAGGTTTATCTTGGGTCAGATTTCCAGGCTTTGAACAGTATTCCCAACAAAGGCGTGATGACAGATACAGGCGATGAAGCAGGCAGCAAAAGGGACAGTTTCAAAGCCGGACTGAATTTCTTCTGGGTGGATGCTTATGGCGAAACACACCAGGCACCCAATGCCCAGTTGATATTATACCCGAAATATCCGGAAGTCCGTATGTCGGGTTTTCTTGCCCGTTGTTCCAACGCCCCCAGCGAGCAAATGGCTTCCCGGAATGAAGGAAGGCTTCTGTTCCTGGGCATCAGGGACGATGGGCGTATTCTTGGTCACCTGACAGGACCGGACAATCCAATCCGGAATGAAATTGAAAATACAGTCACTCCTGATATCGAAGGCGTTTTCTTCAGACTTCCGCTTGACCGGAATAAAAATTCTGATTCTTCAAAAGAAAGGCTTCTTTCATCATTGCATGAGATCCATAACGAGGGATGGATAGACTCGGTCCGGCTGGATGCGAATAAAGGACTTGTCCCTTGCCGTTCAAGTAACTGTGGCGGTTACACGTTGGAGGCAATGCTGGGCATAACTCCTAACGGTAATTCCGACCCGGACTTTCTTGGTTGGGAAGTCAAACAACACGGTGTCAAAAATCTCAACAAACCGCATAGCGGAGGACCAGTCACATTGATGACGCCTGAACCGACTTCCGGCCTGTACAGGGAAAAAGGGGTTGAATATTTTATCCGTGAATTTGGCTATCCCGATAAAAACGGGAAACCGGACCGGTTGAATTTTGGCGGGGTCTATAAAAATGGTCGAAGAGTGGACAGCACCGGATTAACTCTGTTTCTTGACGGTTATGATCAGGCAACGGGTAAAATTACAAATACAGATGGTGGTATAATACTGTTGGATGACATTGGAAGAGAGGCGGCAATCTGGAAATTTACCGATATGATGAGCCACTGGAACAGAAAACATGCAAAAGCTGTCTATATCCCGTCATTGATCAGAAAAGAACCACGGCAACAATACCGTTACGGGAACCAGGTAGACCTTGGCGAAGGCACTGATTTTTTGATGTTTCTCAAAGCAATAGAATCAGGGATAATTTACTATGACCCCGGCATCAAACTGGAAAACGCCTCGCACCTGAAGCCAAAAATAAAACGCCGAAACCAGTTCAGAATAAAGCCCAAAGAATTGGGCATTTTATATAAAAGTTTTATGATGATGGATATTGAGTCCTGACCTAAAAAATCGGATTGATATTAAAATCAACATCTCTAGTCGCGGACTAAACAACAAGGATCGTATATCATTTAATCAAACGACACCGTTCCAATTCTTGAATTGTAAAAAGATATTTTATGGATCCAAGACTGTAATATGCTTTCACGAACCCTTAGAAGTTTTTTATTTTCTAAAGATTGATCCAAAATCATTTCTCCAGACATTGAGAGTATATATTTTGCGGACAAAGCTAAAACGCACTCCTGATCTTCTATCATAATAGGGCAAATAGTTATTGAATCAGATGTTTTTGTTATGACGTTTCCTGATACAAACTCTTTCGAAACCAACACCCCCAAAATAAGAGATTTTAATGCTTTTTTCCTATTCGAAAAGTCGCATACAGGACTAATCTCAACTGCAATAATCTTGAGGTTCTTTTTAGCTATCTTTTTAGGAGACGTGTATTCTCCCTTTAATTTATTCTTGAGTTCTTCTTTATAATTTTCTTTACGTGCTTTCTTTATTTTATCTTCAAGTGTATATCCACTTTCAACAAAAACTAAAAATTCCTCTTTAAACCTATCTATCTGATCCTTACAATTTTTCCCACATATTAACTTGAAAAACTCCTCTTCTTTTCCAAGTTCCCACATGTCCCCAGGACAAATCATTTTTTCAGATGGTTTGTAATCAAAATGCAGTAAGGAGTTCAAGCGATGTTTCGCTGCAGAGTTGATTTCTGAATTATTCCCTCCAATTGCCTGCTTCCATATTTCTTTTGATCTGCTGTCAAAATTAGACTGGCTTACTTTATCTTTTAATAAATACGAAAGTGCTTCGTTTATTGCGATAGATCCAAAATTACATAAATTCTTCCCAGCAACCCCTTTAGCTAATGCATTAAGTATAGCTTCTATACTTTCGTTTGATTTTTCACAACAATAGAACAGGTCATTTACAGACGCTGTCGCAGAATTCAGCATACTGCGCTCCCAGTGCATTAATGCTCTGATTTGTTTTTGAGAATCCAGATGATCGGAAAATTTGTCTAAAATTTTATCTGCAGAAAAACTTGATCCGTCAGGGCGACATTCATTCTTGCAAATTTTATCAAAATATAAGGGTCCTCGAATATTTATCTTTTCAAAATACTTTAAAACGTAGTCTTTTAAATCATCAAACGAATCCGGGACTGATGTCCAAGCTAAAATTATATATGGGCCTTTGGTATTGTTTATTATTTTGATCAAACATTTCGTAACATTGGCAATATCAGTTTTTGTGGGTTTAGCACCATCTTGTCGCATTTGAATATCTGTAATAATGACACGGGGATGAGCAACCGCTGCTTTAGCGCAACTCACATAAGCAGAATGAGGGTCTTTATAATGTACGGGAATGGTTGATATCCCTTTTGAACCAAGAGCTGTAGTTATTTCAAGTATGTGTTCAGCTTCGTCATCAATGACCACGGCATTTATGATTTCTTGCATAACTCACCCCCATTAAATACAAGCGCGGCGATGGCACCATCAGCATTATCAGGAACATTATCAACATCCTCATGATCAAGAATGACTAATTCCCCGCCCAGCATTTCCATGACAGTATTGGTATAGAACAGACCGATTCCAAGTCCACCCGCTTTAGTCGTTCTCCAAGGCTTGACCATGTCTTCCGCACTGATATTTTTCCAACCAGAACCATTGTCGGCAACAATTATCGCGGGGCCTTTATCAAATTCGTCGCTAACTCCAATGTACAGGTATTTTTTACCATTTTCATTTCCCCACCTTTGATCCAGCCAATAAATGGCATTATCCACTAAATTATTTACTGCACTCGTCATAAGATGTATTGGCATTTTAACTATATAGTCAGGTTGATCCCCTACTAATACAGGGCAACTACACAGTATATCATGCATATCAAACCTTAATTCTGCCAAGTCGTAATTCCCCTGTAGCAATTCTTTTAAACTGTAGTTTTTAGGTTTTTCATCTTTCAACAGGTTTGCATATGTATCCAATAACAACTCAAAGCGTTCAAACTGTTTCAAGACGACCGCTTTATCTTTCTCATTTTCAACAATTTTTTTAGTGTCTTTTATACCGCGATGAATTTCGTGGAAAGCTGTAGACATATTGAGCCCTGCCATTCCTGACTTCAGCATGATATCACGCATTTCGTTATAACTTTTTTGAACACGATTTATTGCCGGTAAAAGTATATCGTCCAGACCTTTTGAACTGGAAATGTTTTTTAATTCTTCGATAGGGTTTTCAATATCTGAAATACTGCTTTTAACGTCGGATTTCGTTATTTCACGAAGACGTGATTTGTCGTTGTGCCGTAATACTTCCAATTTTCCAATTGAAGACTGGACGACCTCTCGGAGTTTTTCAAATGCAGGGTTTTCTATAAAACCCTCCCTGTTGGTTTTTTCAATAAGGCCTGGAGTAGATGCAAGGTCCAGTGAAATTGCTCCTACAGTAATATTTCTATTCAGGCCTTGCGTGACATTTTGCACACGACGATTATCCAGTGAAAGCCAATCATCGTAAGGCTCGCCATAATTGTAAACGCGCATGCCATCCCGATAAATGCGAATACCTTTATTTTCTCTAAGGAAGGTTTTTACTGCACCTGAATTATTATAAAATTTCTTAACTTCTGAATCAAAATCGAAAACATATATTTCCCCCAACACTGTTCCCAAATCCAAGAAAAAAGCTTCAGGGTTATCTCTGTATAACTTACGGTATGATATGTCTTTTAATTCAAAATATACATTTTCTTCATTGATATTTCTGGATTCAACCTTAAAAATTTTTTTTAAATTTTCATTTGGATTAAACTCATAAAACCAGGACCATTTTCCATTCTCTATAAGAAATGTAAATTTAAAAAGAGCTTGTGTTACCATATCGCTCATATTCAGGAGGTCTTTTGTCCATTCCGGATGATCTGGAACTACTAAAGACACATCAAAAACTGATACTTTATTATCAAGCTTTAAATCTTTAAATTCAAAAGGGGATTTTATAGACTGAATATTGCGATGCAGACTACGAATATCTTTCGCTTCCAGCGGAACATTAAGTTTTGAAATTATAATTCTTGTTCCGGTTGTTCCGCCTTTAAAGTAGACCGGAACATCATGCTGAGTTATATCAATTTCCGTATCATCAATATATTTACAATCATCCAGTAGTTGCCAATCTATTAACAAGCATATTTCCGGGGAATTATCCGCTTTGGTAATAAGTTTAATTTTTTTCCCCAGTTTATGAACAGCAAATCGGCCAACACCCTTTTCCCCAAGGGAAGCCGCTTATACTTTCTGGTTCGTTCTCCTGCCTTACGTTTCTTTTCCTTATGATCCGCACCGGGTTCAAGCCACACATTGGTGATGATATTTATATCCATCCCTTCACCGCCAAAATCTGTAACTTCAATTGTAGCATTTTCTGCGTTATCGGGGTTTGTTATAACAATTTCTACTTTATCTGCATCTGCATCATAAGAATTTTTTACCAGTTCCAAAATAGCAAGTTGAGGCGTACCAATAAGTTGGTCCCCAAGCAATTTTAATAATCTGGCTCGTGGTTTAAAGGAAGCTTTCATAATGCCCTGCATCGTATTTACATACTATTTAGTTAAGTCTCAATTACTGTTCCAATTTAACACCCCTTGGTAGTTCGCACCACCGGGAAGTTGATTCATGCAGAACAATTTTATCATTTTGATTAATCTGTTCTAAAGCCTGCCTAAGTTCTAGGTAACTTCACTATTATAGGCTTTACATTTTATGATATAAATTTATACAAAAAAATTAATTTTGTGAGTTAACCAGTCACTGTGCCCAAATTGTGCCCAGACCAGTCATTATTATTAGGTTTTAATCGGTTTTATCGGGCACAGTGTGCGACAGCGCCAGAACAAGTTATTGAAACTAAACGATTTTTATTCTGTAAGGTGCCAATGGCATTGTAGAGGTCAGGGGTTCGATTCCCCTCGGCTCCACCATTCTAACCCCTTGATAAATCAAGGGGTTTTTCTTTACCGTGATTTTAGGTTTTTGGGGTTTCAGCCCTCCTGTGCCCAAACCCAGCCCAAAACGGTTAAGGGCAACAATAGCGCGTTCTTGTGTAGCACGACATTCGATTCTGGAGTAACTGTCACTAGGTTCTGGAGCAAAAAAAAGCGTTTTAGTGCGCTTAGGGACTATATTAGCGTCCTGCCTTAGCCTCCGTTGCGCTACGAACAGCGAGCGTTGCCGATCTCGACTTGTTTTTGAATGTTCGAAGCGTCAAGAATTGTAATCATGACGGCGAAGTCCACAGGCCTGCCTGCGCGCCAAAGAATTTTACAGAGTTGATATGCATCGTAGTCACGAGACTTTCCGACCCAAAAAGAGATGCCGCCGGTTGTGCCCAGATAGCTTCAAGCACGTTACTGCTGGCCTTTACCATCTCGATAGCACGATCACGCCAACCTTCGCTTAACATTTGTGTTTGGGTGAGGTGATGTAGGTGATGATCAAAGACAAGATGAAGAAAACTACAAAATTTGTATCTTTGTTCAGTCAAATAAAGTTTATTTCTGTTTGGACCTAACGCGTGGAAGCATCCATACTTTGATTCCAACATGTCCCCATTATGGCCAACGTTCGTTGCCACAATTACATTCCAGACATTATATCCAACTGATGGCGAATAGGGGTGATACGCTTAACGTATTGTTTGGCTTGGTTCTGGGCTGATTGAACAATGTTTTCAAAGCGGGACGTCCCCGCAACCGTCAGGAACAGGTTCACGACCATATCTAGTTCACCAAGAAGCGCTTTCAAAGCAGAGAAAAGGGATGCGTCATGCGAGCTTATATATTTTTTTGCGACGCAATAATCGTTATTGTCAACGTGCGGGTCAGGTAGGGTGGCGATCAGGTTTTCTAGGGCATGGGCGGTATGGTCTGGCATCGTCACCGTGTACCATTTTTGGATGATTTGGGTCTCGTTCGTGATCAGGTTTTCAATTCGAGCGACGATTATATTCAAATGGTCCATTCTGGGTGATCCTGAAAATGTTGTGTTTATGTTCAGCCGCTGAAGAGCAGTTTTGGTCTCTTTTTTCGATTCTCGAAAACGGTATAAACGAAGTTCAGGAATTTCTTTTAACTGTCTTAGTGCCACATCTTCGATTTGCTTGCGCATATCAGGGTCGTTCAGGTTGGCAGCTAAGACCGTGAAAAAGTCAAATGCTTTTCTTTTATAATGAATTGCCAGATCAAAGGCTCGACGTGGAGTTAATAAATACGGATTGGCAAGAATTTCGACAACGGGTCCATTGATGAATTGTTGTTCGAGCCAAAGATTATTTATTTGAATACGGACATCAGCGTTGTCGTGAATGTGTTGTTCATAAATTTTCCGAATATGGTTTTTTTCACAAACGATAAATGTTTTTAACGTTTCTATTGTGTCGTTGTTTTGACAGGCTTTCATTTGTAAAATGGTGCGTTCACACAATCGGACAGTACTTTGATCAATGTTGATAATTAACGCATAAAGCGAGACTGTGTCGCTTAGTTGCTTAAGTATTTCCAGAAGGTGGTTTTTATTTTCAGACATACATAATTCTATCTGAAAAAAAATGATCAGCAATTGATTTATGTCAATTACGCACCCGCAAAAAAACAAGTAGGGTTTTGATAAATTTCAAGCATGGCCTGCACTTGTTTTATGCTGCACTGCAAAAAAAAATCGATTTTTTGTAAATATTTCAAGAAGTTAAAGGACGCGCACATTGCATAGGATGCTACTTAAAATCATTTTAAAACTGACCATCGTTATGATTTTGGTCAATTTTTCTGTTGATGCTTTGGCGGCTGTTCAATTGAGTACATTTAAAAATAAATTTAGCGTTGGTGAAATTATCCCCGGTGCTGATCGTTTGGGCGAAGAACAGGGTAATCCACCCGTGGCCAAAGCGTTTCGCGGCAAACAATTACTGGGGTATGTGTTTCTGAATTCAAGCATTGTCAATGCCACTGGATATTCGGGGAAACCCATTCACATTGTCATCGGCATGAACCCTAAGGGCGTTATTAGCGGGGCTAAATTGCTTAAACATTCAGAACCGATTGTGCTGGTTGGCATTCCGGTAAGAAAAATTGTCGCTTTTATTGATCGTTATAAAGGTCTTGATATTGTCGCTCGTCATAAAGGAAAAGCCGTGGCGCGTGAAATTGATATCGTAAGCGGGGCCACGGTTACGGTGATGATTATTGATGATACCATCATCCGGGCCGCGACCAAAGTTGCTAAAAGCCTTGGTCTTGGTGGTCTTAAGACAGAGAGCAATATCGGCATTCGCGAGGTCGTAAAAATCAAAAACAAGCCTTTTGAAAGTGAAAGCTGGCAAGCATTATTGGGCGAAGGCTCTGTTAGACACTTAACGTTATCCGTCGGCGAGGTTAGTAAAGCTTTTACAAAAGCAGGAAAAACCAAAGCCGCAGGGAAACCGGAATCGCGTAACTCAGATGATGTATTTATTGATTTATATGTGGCATCGGCTGCGATTCCGGATATTGCAAAAAATCTGCTTGGGCAACAGGAATATAAAAATCTTTTAAAAAAATTAAAGCCCGGCGAAACGGCCATTATCATGGCTGGAAACGGGTTATATTCATTTAAAGGATCAGGCTATGTTCGCGGTGGTATTTTTGATCGTTTTCAATTAATTCAAGGCGACGCAAGCGTTCGTTTTCGTGACCGTTTGCATAAACGCTTGGGAGGTTTTGAAGCCGAAGGTGCGCCTAAGTTCAAAGATGCCGATCTGTTTATTATTCCGACCGATAGCGGATTTAATCCGGCCAAACCGTGGCGCGTCAAATTGCTTGTACAGCGAGCAGTCGGCCCCATTAAAAAAGAATTTATTACATTTGATTTGGGTTTTATCCCGCCTGAAAAATATATTGATCGTAAAATTGTTGGTGCTGCGGTAAACAACAACAACGGGGCATCTTCTGGAAATTCCAGCGGGGCATCTTCTTCTTTGACCGATCCCTTATGGGTGAAAATCTGGCGGAAAAAAATTCCTGATATCGTGATACTGGCGTCTGCTCTTGGTTTTTTGACAATGATCTTTTTTTTCCAAGATGCGCTTGTCAAACATCCAGTTTTGACGGACCGGGTGCGGTTGGGATTTTTAACATTCACCGTAATCTGGATTGGTTTCTATCAACAAGCCCAGCTTTCCGTTGTTAACGTGTTGACCTTTGCCGGTTCTCTTATCAATGGCTTTAGTTGGGATTTCTTTTTGAAGGAACCGTTGATTTTTATCCTTTGGGGTTCGGTGGCTGCCTCTCTGCTGTTCTGGGGGCGGGGTGTCTATTGTGGCTGGTTGTGCCCATTTGGTGCTTTGCAGGAACTGTTGAACCGTATCGCCAAGGCCTTGAAAATTCCTCAAATCAAAATGCCGTGGGGTTTGCATGAACGGTTGTGGCCGATCAAATACATTGTTTTTCTGGGGTTGTTCGGAATGTCTTTGTATTCTTTCGAGGCAGCTGAACGACTGGCTGAGATCGAACCTTTCAAAACCACAATTGTACTGACATTCCTGCGCACATGGCCTTATGTTTTTTATGCCATTGTTCTGCTTGTTATCGGCTTATTTATTGAACGATTTTTCTGTCGCTATCTATGTCCGCTTGGTGCGGCGCTGGGAATCCCTGGCCGTTTGCGTATGAACGAATGGTTGCGTCGGCACAAAGAATGCGGATCTCCGTGCCACCGTTGTGCGCGCGAATGCATGGTCGAAGCCATTCATCCCAATGGTCAGATTAATCCCAATGAATGTTTGCAGTGTCTGCATTGTCAGACGCTTTATTACGATACCCATAAATGCCCGCCGATGATTCAGTTGCGTTTAAAAAGAGCGCGTAGAAAAGCTTTGTCATCAACGTTGGAACAGCAACAGAAAGTAAGCGGATAAAAAAATTACACACAAGCGGCACCGGATGCCGCCAAGACAAGTAGGGGCATCGGAAATGATAACCCTGTATCCGGAACGAAACATTTTAGTGATTTTACCAACAGGCAACAGGAGCCAAAAATGTCAAAGAAAAAAACGACTGTAGGCGGCGTTTCGCGTCGTGAACTTCTAAGCACAACAACCAAGGTTGCGACGTTATCCGGTTTGGGTGCCGTCGCCGGTGTTGGCGCATTAATGACGCCGGATGATGTCCGCGCGGCCATTAAAAAAGCCAAATCCGATGTCAAACCCGGTGAATTGGACGATTATTACGGCATCTGGAGCGGCGGTCAATCCGGCGAAGTCCGTGTCATGGGTATGCCGTCCATGCGTGAATTGATGCGTATCCCGGTTTTTAACCGTTGCAGTGCGACGGGTTGGGGGCAAACCAATGAAAGTCTTAAAATTTTAACCGAGAACCAGCTTCCAGAAGAACGTGAATTCCTGAAAGATATAGGTGGTATTCATTTGAACGGCGATACCCACCATCCGCATATGTCATTTACAGATGGCACCTATGATGGGCGTTATATTTTTGTCAATGACAAAGCCAATACCCGAGTTGCCCGTATTCGCTGTGATATTATGAAAGTAGATAAAATTATCTCGATCCCTAATGCAGCAGACATTCACGGCCTTCGTCCACAAAAATTCCCACGCACAGGGTATGTCTTTGCCAATGGCGAACACCGTGTTCCGATGCCAAACGATGGCCGTGATCTGGATGATCCAACCAAATATCATTCTGTGTTTTCCGGTATCGACGGCGATGATATGGAGGTCAAATGGCAGGTTATCGTTGACGGTAACCTTGATAATGTTGATGCCGACTATCAGGGCAAGTACGCGATTTCAAGCTGCTATAATTCCGAAGAAGGCGTCAATCTAGCGGATATGACATCGTCTGAAACCGACTGGTGCGTGGTCTTTGATCTCAGGGCCATCGAAGCAGGCGTTAAAGCAGGCGATTTTAAAACTTATGTTGGCAAAACGCCTGTTGTTGACGGTCGTAAAGGGTCCAAATACACCCGATACATCCCGATCCCCAACAGCCCGCACGGCGTTAACGCGTCCCCTGACGGCAAATATATGATGATCAACGGTAAATTATCGCCAACAGTTTCTATCATTGATTTAAGCCGTCTGCCTGATTTGTTTGCGGATAAAATCAAACCACGCGATGCCATTGCCGCTGAACCTGAACTGGGCCTTGGGCCGCTTCATACCGCATTTGATGGCCGGGGAAATGCTTATACGACATTGTTCCTTGATAGTCAGATCTGTAAATGGAATATCGATAAAGCTGTCCGCGCCTATAAAGGTGAAAAAGTCGATCCGATCATCCAGAAAGTCGATGTTCAGTATCAACCGGGGCACAATCATACGACCATGGGCGAAACCAAAGATGCCGATGGTCAATGGCTTGTTTCATTGAACAAATTCTCCAAAGACCGGTTTATCAATGTGGGCCCGCTGAAACCTGAAAATGATCAACTGATCGATATTTCCGGTGACGTTATGAAAGTTGTTCATGACGGTCCAACGTTCGCCGAGCCTCATGATTGTATGATCGTGAAACGTTCAATCCTGAACCCGGACAGCATCTATAAACGTGAAGACCCAAGCTGGGCCGATGCAATAGCCATGGCGAAAAAAGACGGCGTCAATCTTGAAGAAGCCGAGCATGTTATTCGCGACGGTAACAAGGTGCGGGTTTACATGCATTCTATTGCGCCAAATTTCAGTCTTGAAAGTTTCAAGGTTAAACAAGGTAACGAAGTGACCATTTATGTTACCAATATGGATGATCTTGATGATTTGACCCATGGCTTCACAATGGCCAATCATGGCGTTGCCATGGAAATCGGGCCGCAAGCTACGGCGTCTGTGACGTTTACAGCATCAATGGCGGGCGTTCACTGGTTCTATTGCCAATGGTTCTGTCATGCATTGCACATGGAAATGCGTGGCCGGATGTTGGTCGAAAAAGCTTAGACATACAGTCTGTAAGGAGCTGAAATCGTGGTTGGATATCGTACACTTTTTAATTCTTGTTTGCTGTTGGCGGCCACTTTTGTGGTGGTCCTGTCAAACAAGGCGATTGCAGCTACGATTTCTGTTTCGCCGGGGGTGGATAGTTTGATGCAAGCCGTGCTTCAAGCCGCCCCCGGTGATGTCCTTTTACTATCAACGGGTATTTACCATGGCCCGGTGATGATAAAAAAATCACTGTCGATGATTGGTGAAACAGGCGCTGTGATCAAAGGATCAGGTACCGGTTCAACCATCATTGTTGGTGCCCCCGATGTGACGATAAGAAATTTGACGATTACCGGATCAGGAAAACAACTTGAAACTATGGATTCTGGTATTTTTGTCAATAAATCCGGTGACCGGGCTTTGATCGAAAACAACACGATTACAGACAATCTTTTTGGCGTGTATTTTTGGGGACCAAAAAACGCCATCATGCGCGGTAACACGGTTATTGGCATGAAAATTTCTCGGATCAATCAACGTGGTAACGGTATTAGTTTATGGAACACGCCGGGGTCCGTTGTTGAAAACAATGACTTTCAATACGGCCGCGATGGTATTTTCACGACCACCAGCCGTAATAATATTTTTAAAAATAACAGGTTTCGTAATTTACGCATTGCGGTCCATTACATGTACACAAATAACAGCGAAATCAGCGGCAATCTGTCGATTGGGAATAAGGTCGGTTATGCGTTGATGTTTTCCAACAAACTTGTGGTCAAAGACAACCGTTCTATCCGGGATCGCAACCACGGTATTATGCTGAATTTTGCCAATTCGTCGGTTATTGAAAACAACAGTGTAGAATATGGTGAGACCAAATGCGTTTTTATCTATAATTCAAACAAGAATGCTTTTTCCGGAAACCGGTTTAAAGGATGCGGTGTCGGCATTCATTTTACCGCTGGATCAGAACGCAACAGCGTCACCAATAACGCCTTTATCGCAAACCGGACGCAAGTTAAATATGTAGGTTCCCGAAACCTTGACTGGTCGGCCGGCGGACGCGGCAATTACTGGAGCGACAACCCCGCTTTTGATCTTGATGGTGACGGTCTGGCGGATACAGCTTACCGCCCCAATGATATGATTGACCGAGTGGTCTGGGCGCAACCGTTAGCAAAATTATTGTTAAGCAGCCCGGCGATACAAGTTTTACGTTGGGCGCAATCCCGTTTTCCGGCTTTGTTGCCGGGCGGGATCGTCGATAGCGCGCCATTGATGGTCCCGCCTGAGATGAAATTGACAAATACCTGGAAGGTAAACCCATGAGCCAAGCGACTTTACAGTTTAGTGATGCGGGCAAGACTTACGGCAGCAAAACCGTACTTGATCATGTTTCGCTGAATATTGAACAAGGGTCAGTTGTCGCACTAGTCGGTCATAACGGGGCCGGTAAAACAACGATGATGAAACTGTTGCTGGGCTTGATCCGTCCTAGCCACGGGGAAGTCAAAGTGTTGGGGGCTGATCCGGCGGGGTCAAGCGGGGTTGACAGCCGCCGTCATCTCGGTTTTTTACCGGAAACCATCTCGTTTCAAAGTGCCATGACCGGGCTGGAAGCCATGAATTTTTACGCTCGGTTGAAACGGGTTGATCTGAAACTGAATATGGAATTACTTGAACGGGTTGGATTGGAAGGCGCCGCCAGACAACGTATTAAAACCTATTCGAAAGGGATGCGCCAACGTTTGGGGTTGGCCCAAGCCATGCTCGGTGAACCCAAAGTGTTGTTATTGGACGAGCCGACGACGGGACTTGATCCGCAACTCAGGCGGCGTTTCTACGACACGCTGACAAGCCTTAAAAATGACGGGGCGACAATTTTATTATCATCCCATGCCCTGTCGGAACTGGAAACCCGCATTGAAAAAATCGCGATCATGAATAAAGGCCGGTTGATTGCCAGCGGCTCCCTTTATGATCTGCGTAACAAAGCCAATATACCCGTCCGCATACGTTTGTTGACCCGGGATGGATCGGCCGATGAAATTGCCGGACTATTGGCCGGAGTGGATATTAATCGGGTCAATGGCCGGATTGTAGAATTTTCCTGTGCGGCCAATGATAAAATGATGATTTTGCGTCGGGTTTCTGAAATCGGCATCGCCGTCGAAGATGTCGATATCCAGTTGCCATCACTGGATCAGCTTTATTCCCACTACCGCGATGAAGGAGTTTAAAAATGAATGCTGTTCTTGTTATCGCGGCTCAGGAAATTCGTGACGGCTTTCGAAATCGTTGGGTCATTGCCTTGACGTTAATGTTAGCTGGCTTTGCCCTTAGTTTGACATTTCTTGGTCGTGCACCTGGTGGCAGCATCGGCGCAAGCCCTTTGTTGGTAACCGTTGTTAGCTTGTCCAGCCTGTCTATATTTTTGTTGCCGCTGATCGGGTTGATGTTGTCTTATGACAGCATTATCGGTGAAATTGAACGCGGTACAATGTTGTTATTGTTGTCTTATCCGGTGACGCGAACCCATGTTATGGCCGGAAAATTTTTGGGCCACATGACCATTCTCGGGTTTGCAACAATCGTTGGATACGGCGTTGCCGGAGCGGTTTCTTTCGTTCGCGGTGATGGCATTGAAGCCAACGCGATGATGGCATTTTTTAATATGACGATGACTTCCATTCTTTTGGGCGGTGCATTTCTTGGCCTTGGTTACTTAATCAGTGCATCGGTGCGTGAACGTGGGACGGCCGCGGGGGTTGCCATCGGGGTATGGCTGGTATTTGTGCTGGTCTATGACATGGCGTTGCTTGCGGCACTGGTCAATTTTGGCGGCAGCCTAGGCCAAGGGTTGTTTCAGATTTTATTGCTGGCAAATCCGACTGATGTTTACCGTTTATTTAACCTAGGTGGCTTCGACAATGTTCAGGCTTTATCCGGTAGCGTTGGCATGATGGCCGACGTTAAATTGCCAGTTTGGACAATGATTGTGGTGCTGTTGGCATGGGTGGCGTTGCCCCTTGGTTTTGCCAGTTACCTGTTCAATAGGAAAGATATCTGAATGGGTAAATTTATTTTGATTTTTGTTATGCTTTTTCTTGTTGCCGGTGTGTCCGGTTGCTCCGAAGAAAAGCCCGATGAAAACGTCATGCCATCTGAATTAACAAGCGATGCTACTGGTTATTACTGTAACATGACCGTTCTTGACCATGACGGGCCAAAAGGGCAGATCAAGCTTACGGGCCAAAATGCGACGATTTGGTTTTCATCGGCCCGTGATACCATTGCTTTTACCCGGTTGGCTGAGGAAGCAAAAAATATCGCCGCCATTTTTGTCACTGATATGTCCGCAGAAAAAGCGTGGAGCAATGACGGACCAAGAAAATGGATCGATGCCAAATCTGCATTCTATGTTTCTGGAAGTTCAAAAACGGGTGGCATGGGGGCGCCGGAACAGGTGCCGTTTGCAACCAAAGTTGCGGCTAAAAAATTCACTCAAAAATATGGCGGCCTTGTCGCCACGTTCAGTGAAATTCCGAACAGTGCCGTATTGGGACCTGTCGAAATGGGAGGTCCGTCCAACATGACAATGCAGCCGACCCATAAACAAAAACCGATTGGAGAATGACTGTGGCTGTATCCAGACGTCGTTTTATCACCATTAGTGCAGGTTTGTTGGCGGCGGGCGTTGTTTCCCCGCCCGCATTGTTGGCCGCACCTCACGTCGCTCGTTGGCGTGGCGTGGCCATGGGGGCAGATGCCGAACTTAAACTTGCTCATCCGGATCAGAATAAAACCCGGCGTGCCATTAAATCAGTTGAAAGCGAAATCCGTCGGCTTGAAAAAGTTTTTAGCTTGTTTGATCCAACGTCCGCGCTTTCACAATTAAACAAGGCGGGGTTTATTGATTTGCCACCCCTTGATCTAATTCGTTGTCTTGATGATGCTGTTCAAATCAGCGACGTCACGGGTGGTGCTTTTGATTATACGGTACAGCCGTTGTGGGATTTATATAGCCGACATTTTGCCAAGCATCCGGATGATAAAATCGGCCCTGATAAAATGGATATCAAATCCGCCCTTGAACGCATCGATTATAAATCCGTTGAATTCAGTTCGCGCCGCATCCAGTTTATGAAACCGGGAATGAAAATAACATTGAACGGGATTGCCCAAGGGTACCTGACTGACCGGGTAACTGAATTGTTAAAATCCAGGGGCTTTGACAATATACTCGTCGACCTTGGTGAAATTCGTGGTCTCGGTAAACCCGGTAATGGCCACGACTGGCAAGTGGGTATCAAGGCTGCGGATGGATCAACAGGCTTGATAAAAAAAGTCCCGCTTAAAAATAAAGCTATAGCCACATCGGGCGGGTATGGAACGCGTTTTAACAAAACTGGAACTTTCAATCATCTGTTTGATCCGCAAACGGGACAAAGCCCTGAAATGTGGTCATCGATCAGTGTCATTGCCGATGACGCGACACGGGCCGATGCGTTATCGACGGCGTTTTACAGTTTGCCCGCAACCGCTATTGAAAACCGTGCCCGTCACCTGAACGTTTCTGTCATCGCCCACCGTGGATTTGAAAACGATTTGATCAATTTCTGACGGTTGTTGTTTCCCTTATTGGATAGAGGCAAGTACTTCATAAATCATGATCTAAATCAATGCGCCCTGAAGTTGCCCTATATATAATTCACGAGTGCAATGAAAATTGTTCCACGCGGTTCGTGATTTGAACCGAACCTCGTGGTTTTTATAGGGGTTATTAAAATGACAGTACACCGTAAAAAATTATCCCGTCGCAATGCTTTGAAAGCAGCTGGGGCTACAGCTATTACAGCCGTAGCCACCGGTGTTGTGGCGGTAAATGGCGAGGCAAAATCGGACAGCAAAGTTCATTATGCCATGGTTATCGATACCCGGAAATGCGTCGGGTGCCACGCATGCACCGTTGCTTGTAAGGCAGAATTTGATGTGCCTTTGGGGGCGAACCGATCGTGGGTTGAATATGTCGAAAAAGGAAATTACCCGAACGTCAGCAGAAATTTCTTGCCACGTCTTTGCAACCAGTGCTCAAAACCGCAATGCGTTGATGTGTGTCCAACAGGTGCTACTTATAAACGCAAAGAGGACGGTATCGTTGTTGTCGATGCAGACACTTGTATTGGTTGTAAATATTGTGTTCAGGCCTGCCCTTACGACATGCGATTTATTAATCCACGTACGGGAACCGCAGAAAAATGTGATTTCTGTATCCACCGTGTCGAACAAGGACTGGTCCCAGCATGTGTCAATACATGTCAGGGTCATGCCCGAATTTTTGGCGATATGTTGGATCCCGAAAGCGAAGTTTCCAAATTGATCGCGACTTTCCCGGTGACGGTGCTGCGTCAGGAAATGGGAACGGAACCCAATGTTTATTACATCGATGCCGATCATACGGGTGAACAAGACGGTGAACGTATGGGACAATATGTACGTGTTGATACATTCCGTCCCGACCAAGAGAGGAGATAGAAGCTATGTTTGAATTAAACTGGGGTTTGCCTGTTATTGGTTACCTGTTTCTAGCGGGTGCCGGTGCGGGTGCATTAACGGTCTCTTCGTCTGTACTGCTACGTGGAGGCGGTGGTGGTTTTGGTGGCGATCATTTCCGTGTGGCCAAATATGGTGCTTTGGCGGCACCTGTTATGATGGCCGTTGGTACGTCATTGATTATTTTTGAACTGGGAACTTTTAAAGCGGCCATAGACCATGGCAATTTTTGGTGGATGTTTAAATGGATCTATCTGTTTTTGACGATTAATCTATCTCCGATGAGCATTGGCTCATGGGCTTTGATGGTCGCTATTTTGACCAGTGTCGTCTATGCTTATACGTTTTTACCCAAAGACGCCCATACGGATGATCACAGGAAAGACCTTCGCCGCAAATTGGCATGGGCCGGTGTGCCGCTGGGTATTGTAGTAGGTATTTACACAGGCGTTATGCTGGGTGCGATGCCATCCAGACCGCTTTGGAACTCTCCCGTGTTGGCGGCGTTATTTTTGGTCTCAGCAATTTCTACCGGGGTAGCAACGATTATATTGTTAAAAGCCATTTTCGAGCGCAATCATAACGGCGTCCCGCAAGCCAATCAGAGCAATTATTTGCTGTCGGCTTCTGATCTTTTACTGATCGGACTTGAACTGGTCGCTGTCTTTTTGTTCGTGATGTTTGCCAAATTGACGATTGGTGCCCCAGCGGAAGCTTTAAAAATTCTGTTTCCGGGCGGCCAAATGGCGAGCCAATTCTGGATTGGTTTCATCGTTATCGGGCTGTTGTTACCGGTCGTGATCGAGATGAAATACGTTCTTCCGACATTGTTGCATCATCGGCCCTATGCGATTCCAATGGGAATGGAAATTCTCGCAGCATCTCTTGTCTTGTTTGGTGGTTTTGTCCTCAGGTACGTGATCGTCGTCGCTGGTCAAATTACCCATCCAATCGGTTTGTAAGGAGCAATAGTTATGTTAAATCGTAGAAACTTTCTCCAACTTGGAGCCGCAGTCGCACCGGCCTTGACCGTTATCGGCTTACCAACTCTGGCTCAAGCCAGACCAACACCATTACACGGTGGCAAGGACTATTCTCCAACGACGGGCCTTGAACGCAAAGCTATTCCCAGTGCCTGTTGGCAGTGTGTCACTCGGTGCCCGAATATTTCCTATGTCGAAGATGGGCGTCTGGTAAAAATCGAAGGCCAACCCAATTCAATCCGTTCCGAAGGCGTGATGTGCGCCAAAGGACAAGGCGGGGTTAATCAGACCTATGATCCGGACCGGGTGCTGTATCCCATGCGCCGGGTCGGAAAACGTGGCGAAGGTCGCTGGAAACGCATTAGCTGGGACGAAGCTTTAACCGAACTCAGCGCACGCCTGAAAGACTTACGTGACCGTGGGGAACCGGAAAAGTTTGCTTTTCACTATGGCCGCATGAAAGCCAGCCATTCGAAACTGATCAAAAGCCTGTTCCTTAAAAACTATGGCACAGGCACCATCGGCAACCACACCTCGATTTGTGAAGGGGCAAAATGGACGGCTCAGGAATTGACCTGGGGCGGGCACTATGACAATTGGGATTTCGACAATACCAAGTATGTCCTTAATTTCGGTTCCAACGTTCTGGAAGCCCACACCAATCACATTCCGACGGCACACCGATTGATCACGGCATTGGTCGATAAAAATGTCAAAATGGTGACGTTTGATGTCAAACTGTCCAACACGGCGGCGAAATCAACGGAATGGGTCCCGGTTATTCCGGGCACGGACCGGGCTGTTGTGCTGGCTATGTGCAACGTGATCATGAAAGAAGGTCTTTATAAAGGCAAAGGAGAAGACTTCCTTAAATTCTGCAAAGCCACAAAAGGCGCGTCTGCCACACTGGGTGAAAAAGTCGCGGCCCTTAGCCAGCATCTGGCAGAGTTTACCCCCGAATGGGCAGAAAAAATCAGCGGCGTGCCGGCTGATCAAATAGCTCGCATTGCCCGTGAATTCGCGACCACCAGCCCTGCCTGTCTCATCAGTTACCGGGGCGCCGTCGCCAATTATCACGGGGCGGATACGGAACGGGCCGTGCAAATGCTGGCATCCATCACCGGGAATGTGGACGCACCGGGAACGCGCTGCAAAGCCGTTGGGGCCAAGTGGAAATATCCCAAAGGTCCAAAAAACGCACCCAAAAGCCGTAAACTTAAAATCATTGACGGTTTGCCGGGGGCTGCTGCTTTGCCAACCCACCATGTCAGTCACCAAATTCTTAAAATGATTAAGGATGGAAGTGCCGGACGGCCGGATATTTATATGTGGTATTGCTATACGCCGGTTTATGCCAATGGTGAAGTTCAGGAAAATATTGATATCTTGAAGGATGAAAGCCTGATCCCGTTCACCGTTTGCGTCAATCCGTACTACGACGAATCGGCGGCATTAGCGGACCTGATCCTGCCCGATACGCCCTATACGGAACGCTGGACTTGGGAAGACATGGTCTCGCCAACGCAAGTGCCGGAATATTATATTCGTCAACCGGCAACCAAACCGCTTGGTGAAGCCCGTGATTTTGCCGATGTTTGTATCGAACTGGCAGACCGGTTGGGTTTCCCGCTGGGTGTTAAAGACCACGAAGAATTTGTGAAAAAATCTTGTGAAAAAACGCCAGAAGTCGCAGCCGTTGGTGGTTTCGACTATATGAAGAAAAATGGCGTCTACCATAATCCGGCGACTAAACCCCGGTTTTATTCCTATAGTAAAATTGTCAAACCGGAAGCTTATCAGAAAGACGGTGTCATTCTGGATCCGGCAACGGGTGTATACTGGAACTGGAAAAAAGCCAAAATAAAAAGCCAAGAAGAAGCTTTGGCCAAAGGCTACACCAACGTCAAAAAATCTTATAAAGCCTATGTGGCTCAGTTGATCGACGGTGTCGTCTATAGTGGTTTCAAACCTGATAAAGTCAATAAATCGGGCTATATGGAGCTTTATTCCGAAATCATGGAAGCCAAAGGCTTCAATCCCTTGCCAAGTTGGGTCGATATTCCGGAACACGCAGCCAAAGCCGCTGATGATCTGATCCTGACGACCTATAAAGTCGCCACACAGATCCATTCACGTTCGGCCAATTGCAAATGGTTGACGGAAATCTATCATGACAATCCAGCGTGGATGAACCCGGTAACAGCGGCGGAACGGCAAATCAATGACGGAGACATGATCAAGATCGTCTCGGAATTTGGTGAAGTTGACATCGCCGTTCGCATAACCCCTGCGATCGTCCCTGGAACCGTTGCCATTTCGCACCATTGCGGACATTGGGAATACGGGCGTTATGCTTCCGGCAAACGCTATGAATTCGGCAAAGCGGATGATCCGGATAACGGTCCGATCTGGTGGATGGATGGTGATAAAAAGAAAAACGGCGAACATCCAAACTGGATCATCGGCAATAAAGCCGATCCAATTTCCGGCGAACTTCGCTGGATGGATACGGTTGTTAAAGTGGCCAGGACGGCAACGGCCTGATCTGGTATAACTTTGAACTTGTGGTGCGCTTTTTATGTGTAATCTTTGAAGCGCACCACTTTTTTTACCCGTTTGCAATCAGGATACCACGCCCATGTTAAACATTCAGGAAACAGCATCAACGGCCATTGACACCCGATTTCAGGATGCCCGTGCCCGCAGTCAACTTTACCTGTTGCTGGCAAGAATATTCCAGTCTGAAATTGACAAATCATTTTTTGAACATCTGAATGATCCCGAAATAAAGGATACATTGGAATCCCTTGATATTGATTTGGATCCTTTAAACAGCGATCAAGACCCGGAACATATTCTGGAAATCCTCAGGGAAGAATACGCATATTTGTTTTTAGGTCCGGGCAAACACATCGCACCTTATGAATCTGTCCAGCTTAAACGGGGGGCCGGCTTGTTGATGGGCAAGGAAACAGTCGAGGTTTGTCAGTTTATTAAAGATGCCGGATTTGATTTCACTGCTAGCGACGGCAAAATTCCCGATCATATCAGCATTGAACTTGAATTTCTCGGCCACCTAGCCGAGGCCGAAGCAAAGGCGCTGGAAGCCGATAAAATGGTTGAATATCTGGCATATATTGGCTGGCAACATAAATTTATCACGACCCATTTAGGTAAATGGACTCCTGATTTTTCCCGCCGCGTCAAAGCAAGGGCCAGCGTGCCTTTTTATAAAAGTTTTGCCGCTATTTTACCGCGCTTTATCGCCAGTGAAAAGGCCTGGTTGGGTAAAACGATGCATGATCAAATGGGCGGGGAATGACTAAAAAAAGCGCCATTTTCCCATTGATTTTGCTGTTTGGTCTTATGTTTGCCCGCCCGTTGCAAGCCTGTGGCTGGTGGGGGGACGGAGAAATGGACGACGCCCAAGATGCAATTTCTATTGGCGTTTCGGGTTTGCCATTGTCAGAAAACGAAACTTTTCTCAAGGGTATGAAAATACCCAATCAATTGGGCTTCGGCATTGCCGTTTATACAGCGGATAAGGCTTTGCCATATAAAACAGCGGCGCGCGGCAAAAAATTGGAAATCATATCTGAACTGACCAAGCTGGGTTTTAAAACAGTGATCGATGTCGGCACGGGGGCCCGAGAATCCGGTTTGCATAAAAAAGAAAGTGTTGAGGCGGGCATTCGCTATATTCATGTCCCGCTTGATAAACAGGGGTTTCCAACGGTTTCGGGTATTAAAATTTTTCACGATACATTGCAAAATGAAAGTAGCCGGCCTTTGCTTGTTTACGGGCGGATGCCGTCAACCCTCGGGATCATCTGGATGAGTCACCGATTGGCACAAAACATGCCGAAATCGATTGCTGAGGACGAGGCGAAAATGATTGGTGCTAAGCCAAATAAAATCAAGCAGTTTGGTAAAGTCTTTAAAAAATAACAGCACTGTAAAAATGGCATTGCGCAATTGAACGGGCTTATATTCCGTTTTCAATCATCAAAATTAATTTCTAAAGACGCGCCATCGATTGGCTTGATATCTTTGGGAATGGGGATTAGCACCCTTCGTTCTGGCTTAGCTGATATATTACGCGACCAAACGGTTTTTCCGCCATACCTGACCGATAAACGACCTGTGGTGGTGGTGCTAAATCGCAGTTGTAAAGTTTTAGCGCCGTGATTACCCAACGGCAGAGACAATACTTGTGGGACCACAAATTTAATGGCTGGTCCACGTGATAAGACATTACATAACTGATCATGGGCAGGCAGTTCATTGGCCAAACCTAAGGCAACATAATCCGCTGTCCGGCGCCCTTCTTGCCAGCACCACCCGGCTGTTTCGACGGGGCGGAGTAAATTTCCCGTGGCGAAGTAAGTTGGATCTGAACACCGCCCGAACTGGTCAACGATAGGGCCGCCGCATTGCTGATCGACATTTAGATGTGCCATACGCAGCAAGCTTGATTCCGGTGTAAACTGGCCTGTAAACAGCACACCGTCACAGGTGATTGTCTGTTCAAGTCCTTTGGCATTGACAAGGCGGATAGCGGAAACCCGCTCTTTGCCAATAATTTCGACAATCTGTGTATTCAGATAAAGTGGTACACCCATCAGTATCGGAAGCGGACGACAGAAAGAACGGGCGGTGATCCGGTCTTGCGGCTCGATCATGGCTGCGGGCTTGATACCGCCAGAGCGGCAAGTTAATAGAGCTGAAAATGATACAAGTTCAGTGCCAATGATAACCGGTCGTTTAAACGGAATGGTTTTTTTTAAATAAATCATGGACTGTAAAGCCCCTGTCGTCAAAACGCCAAGCGGTCGTTCTCCACTTACAAACCGGGGTGCTCGGGGCGTTTCCCGAACGCCTGTGGAAATAACCACGCACTTGGGCGTTATCTCGCTTGTTCCCATGTCGTTGGTGACCGTCAATTTGCCGGCTTTATGCAAACCCACAACGGAGGTGTTTGTATGTATTTGAACACCAGCCTTTTTTGCCCGCTGCACGAGGCGCAGGGCATAGTCAGGTCCCGTCAGGCAGCGTTTAAATTCACGCATGCCAAAAGGCGGGTGACCACAATGACGGGGAATGCCACCGGCTTCGGACTCGCGTTCAAGAACATGGACCGAGTTTATACCAAGTTGTTTCAGGCGTGTAGCCGCCGCCAGTCCCGATGGTCCGCCGCCAATAACGGCGACGTCACATGTTGCGGGGCATGGTGCGGGGATGGTGCGCGTACTCGTCTTATTTGTCATCCGCGGTGGCTCCGATGCCAAGCGGTTGATCGAACTTTCCCGCAGTCATTTCACTGAGTTGGGCTGAACAATAAAAACCTTGGCAGCGGCCCATGGTGACGCGTGTCCTGCGTTTTAATCCGCCTATTGAATTGGCTGCAAGCGGGCCTTCTAAGGCTTGCTGCACTTCCCGGCGCGTTACCAGTTCACAGTGACATATCACGCCGCCATTGTCTGGTTTGCTCCAATCCCTTGGTTCGGTTTCAGCTATTGGTTGGACCGTTGGCCAATTTAAAGGTTCGGGAACATTGTGTTTGTAGCCAGCGTTTGAATATTTGTCATAGACATATGAAGCAATGCCAAGAGCCGCACTTAACCCGGTTGACCTGATACCGCCGACGCTGATGTAGTGTCTGTCGACATCGTGCTGAATTTGATAGTCTTTGGATTTTGTTGCAGGCCGGATCCCGGCGTAGGTCGCGGTAATTGTTTGGTTAGATAATTCTGGAATCATCTGCTCTGCTTTTTCCCTAAGGAAATTCAGCATGCCTTTCTGAACCGATGCATCGTTGCGACTTTCCTGTTCCTCAGCCGTCGGGCCAACCAGCAGGTTGCCAAAAATCGTGCGGCAAACGACGATGCCTTTTGTGGTTTCACTGGGAACCGGAAGTATGATGGATGAGATTAATGCGTTGGCAGCTTTGTCATAAACCAAAAATTGGCCTTTCCTCGGGCGAATTTCAAAGCTGCTTTTACCGTTGAGTGTGGTGTCAACGTGATCACCATAAAGCCCGGCGCAATTGATGGTCGTTCGGCATCTGATCGTATCGTGTGGGGTGTGTAACCGCCAATGAGTGCCGTCAAACGCCCCGCTTTTGATTTCTGCATTGCGCAGCACGCGGGCACCGTTTTCAATGGCTTGCATCAAATAAGCATAAGGTGAGGTCCATGGATCAATGACGTATTCACGGGGGACATGGAAACCGCCACGGGCTGAACGCGACAGATGGGGTTCTTTTTCCGTGATTTGTTTCGCTGTCAGTAATTCGATATCTTCTATGCCGTTGGTGCGGGCATGATCCATCAGACGGCCAAGGCGCGCCTCTTCAACTGCGTTCCAAGCAACCACGATCGCCCCTGTTTTCATGATCGGCAGTTGAAGTTGTTCGTGAATTTCCTGATATTCCTGATAACCGGCCTTGATACACGACAGTTCGAGGGAGCCGTTAGGGGCATCAAACCCTGTATGAAGTATAGCACTGTTGGCCTTGCTTGCCCCATCAAGAATATCGGCGGCTTTCTCGATAATAAGTACCGAAGCACCTTCTATAGAGAAGCGTCGCGCCATCGCACAGCCGACAACGCCGGCACCGATGATGACAATGTCGTAGACCATTTCTTGATCATGTTGTGTCGACTGAATGTTCTGCACTGTATTGATGCGCCAAACCAAAAATAATTTATTTTCTAATATGTAGGCTATAAAATTAAATCTTGTTGACCAAACAGTCAATTAAAATGACCGTAGTTCATAGTTAAAAATATTTATTAGTCATTAATAAAATGTATTGATGCAAAAATCACTGTCAAGCCATGCGAGAGCCATCCCTGCAGACATGCCGTCCAAAATGTGTTGTGGGTTTTGTTCTGTATTGGTTCAGTCCGCAACAATGATGTCTACGCCCGCCGTTTTCAGTGCGTCGTTTAAAGCGCTGGTTGGTGTTTTGTCGCAAACCAGCCTGTCTATTTGTGAAAGCGAGCAGACTTCGAATGAGGCAAGTGCATTAAATTTTGTATGGTCCACAAGAACGGTAACAGATTTGGATTGCTCTATCATCGCCCGAGCGACTTGCGTTTCCTCAATGTTGAAATCCATCGCTCCGGTTTGTTCGTCCAGCGCACCAATCGTTAGAACAGCGTGGTGGGCCCTAAACGATTTGATTTGCGAACAGACCATGGTGCCGGTGGTTTGACGATTGTCAGCGCCAAATTCACCACCTAAAAGGTACGTCCGGATGCCGGTGCCGTTTGTTGAAACAGTTCGGGCAATTTCAAATGAATTCGTAACGACCATCAAGCCTGCTGTTTTCGCAAGGTATTCGGCGAAATAGAGGGTTGTCGATCCGGTATCAATGAACACGGTCTCTTCTGACTTAAACAATTTAGCCGCAGTGCGAGCTATTCGTATTTTAGACTCTATATTGCCAGACATGCGTTGTTGGAACGACCCTTCGCCAAAAATGCGTGGCATGGTCGCCCCGCCATGAATTTTTTGGATTTTCCCTGATTTAGTCAGCTTGGTCAGGTCCCGGCGAATGGTTTCGCGCGACGCTTTAAGTTGTGTGGCCAAATAGTCTACGGAAACTTTTTCTTTTTTGCGGACAATTTCAACTAATTTAGCCTGCCTTTGTTGAATTTTCATGCGCATTCCCAATGTCTCTATAAGACGTGTTGCTAAAAATTTATGATGTTTAATAAACGCGGCCGTATTTAAAAAAGAAAAGCATAAAGAGGCTTTTTCGACGCTATAGCTTAACGGGCGCTCGTTTAGAAACAAGCCTATTGACTGTTCAATCATAAATGATCACTATACAGTCATAATTTTTTAATATTTCTGTCACCTTTGATGAATATATACTACATTTGACGGATATGCACGACCGAAGTCTTGAAGCAAAGACTTGAAACGTACGATTAAAAAAGTCTTTGGTCTTGTTATTATCAGTGGCAGCCTTTGTTATAATAAGGTATTCTCTGTCACTGCGTCGTCAAAAAAGGGATTAACCCTTAGGCTCTATAAGCAGTTTGCTTAACTAAATACCATAGGCTCTGGGAGCCGTTTACTTAACAAAATAATGACGCAAGTACTGTTGCGTCTATAAATTTTTCAGGAGGAAGAACAATATGACGAAATTCTATAATCACTTCAATCGCCGCAAATTCCTAAAAACGGGAGCAGCGTTAGGGACGGTTGCTCTAGCCGCGCCTGCTATTATTTCCAAAGCGATGGCATCGTCTGGTCAATTGAACATTACGATGTGGTCAGATTATTTGCCCGAAACATTTCTTAAAGAATTTAAAGCAAAAACCGGTATTATCGTTAATTTTACCGGTATTGGTTCGAACGAGGAACTCATTAACAAAATGAAAGCCTCTAATGGTTCTGGAGCTGATATTATTTCACCGACCAATAACCGTTCATTACAATGGGGTCCGTTGGGTTTGTTGCAGCCGTTTGATATGAACCGTATCGATATCGCCAAAGTTAATCCTGCAATGGCTAAAATCGGACCGGATGCTTGGAATTTTGATGGTAAAGGCAATACGTGGATCCCACACATTTGGGGTACCGAAGGCATGGCTTGGCGCGTCGACAAATTTTCTCCTGCTGATAGTTCGGGGGTTCCGTCTTATGGCGAAATCTGGTCCGAAGCGAATGCGGGTAAAACCATGATCCGTGCGCACTCGGGTATGCTTTGTGCGGGTCTATACATGGAAGCTTCGGGTCAAATGGATCCCGGTTCCGTTTGGGCTGCTTACGAATCAGAAGCAAATATGCGTAAAACATGGGGCATGATCACTGATTGGACCGTGGCACGTAAGAAAAACTTGAAACTGATTTGGAACGATGCCGATAGCCAGAAAAATGGCTTGTTGAGCGGCGGCGTTACGGTTGGTCAAGCTTGGGATGGTCCGCCTTTGGCCCTGAAAACAGCGGGCGAGCCTGTCACGTACCAAGCACCAAAAGAAGGCGCGATGGCTTGGGTTGACGGAATGTCTATTCCTAAGGGTGCAAAAAACATCGATGAGATCTATGCCTTTATCGAATTTGCCTATACCGCCAAACCTGCCGGTGTTGCAATTGATAGCCATGGCTATAATTCACCCGTTCTGGGAGCGGATACATTTGCTGGTTCCGCTTATGCGAAAAACTTCTCAGAGGCCTATCCTGGTGATGCGCTTGCCAAACTTAATGCTTGGCCTGCTGAAGCTCCGTGGTATGCGGATGTTCGTACGGAATTTGTGAATAAATTCAAAAGCTCCTAAGCGTTAAACTGTAAAGCCTGTCTGGTCGCAAACCTTGCGGCCAGACATCCTTTATGGCAACCTATATCTATATCAAAGAGTCCGCAGAGGCTTTTAAAAATATTTTGACGGAGCAGATCAAATGGGTGCTGGTGTAGGCGTTGTGCTGGATAATGTCTGGATAAAATTCGGGGATTTTGTCGCAGTAAGAGAAGCCGACCTCGATATTAACGGCGGTGATTTCTTTTCCTTTCTTGGCCCTTCGGGTTGCGGAAAAACGACAATATTAAGGGCCATTTCCGGGTTTCTGGAGCCCAGCGATGGACGCGTCCTAATTGGCGGCAAAGATATGGCCGGGATAGGCCCTAATAAACGCCCCACAGCCTTGATTTTTCAAAACCTTGCTTTGTTCCCATTGATGAAAATCTGGGAAAATATTAGTTTTTCCATGGAAGTTGCCGGTGCAAGTGTGGCCGAGCGGCGCAAACGTGCTGATGAACTGTTAGACATGATCGCACTCGATGGCCAAGGTGATAAGCTGCCATCCGAACTGTCGGGCGGGCAAAAACAACGGGTGGCGATTGCACGGGCTTTATGTGCACAACCCGATGTACTGCTGTTGGATGAGCCGCTTTCAGCACTTGATCTGAAGTTACGCCAACATATGCGTACTGAATTGCGCGAAATTCAACGCCGCGTCGGAATTACATTTATCTATATTACCCATGATCAGGGCGAAGCATTGACCATGTCGGATAATGTCGCTGTGATGCGTGATGGTGTGATTGACCAAATCGCGGGTGGCCATGAAATTTATGATCACCCGGCGACACCTTTTGTTGCATCATTCGTGGGTGAAAATAACGTCTTTCGCGGTAAAATACAGTCGATCAGCGGAAATCTGGCAGTCATTAGCTCAAACCGTTCTGGTGACCTGTTGGCCCATATAACGCCAACTGCGATTGGTAAAATGAATGTGGGAGACGATGCAATGATGTTTGTTCGTCCAGAATCTCTTTCACTTGGCGATGCCGACACCGATGCAAAAACAACCATTTCAGCGGTTGTGCTGAACGAAGAGTTCGAAGGAAACGTTTATAGTGTGTTTCTTGAGGGTGACGGTGGCAAGCAGATCAAAATGTCACTGACCAATAAAGGCCAGGACCGTATGTCGGCTCAAGGTGAAAAGCTGACTTTGCATTATGATGCGAAAAACGCCATCGTGATGCCTCTTGGCGACCTGGCGTCAGAATAGAGACGCATCATGAAAAAAACGAAAATTTTTTCAGAATATTTCAAAAATAATGGCTTCGTATTAGGCGGGCTGATGATGTTCTTCGTGGGATTTTGGGTGATTTTCCTGATCCTTCTGCCTCAACTTTCGATGTTGGACTTTTCATTTCGCTTTAACCTTCCACCGAGTGAACTGGGTGGATTGAAAGACAACTACACCCTCAGCAATTACAAGTACCTGATTTTCGGTGCCGAAGGCGCTGCGAGCGCCTATAACAGCGTCGATCTGATGGTCTTTGTGCGCACGATTGTCGCCGCAATATTGGTGACCATCGCCAATATCATCATGTGTTATCCGTTGGCCTATTTCCTTGGGCAATCAAAAGGCGCCGGTTATGCACGGCTTTTAATCGTCTTATTGATCATTCCTTATTGGATTAACGAAATTTTACGGGCCTTCGCACTTCGGATCATTTTTGGTGATGCCGGGTTGATTAACGAAATTCTGATGTTGTTGCAGCTAACGAATGATCCGATTGATTTTATCCGGGCCGATATCGCGCTTTATGCCGGGTTGGGCTATGCCTACATTCTATTGATGTTGTTCCCTATGTATAATGTTATTGAAAGCCTTGATCGCAACCAGATTGAGGCGGCGCGGGATATGGGCGCATCATGGTGGCGCATTCACCGCCGTATTGTTATTCCACACGCAAAACCGGGTATCGCATCCGGTGCAACGATGGTCTTCATGTTATCGGCGGGCGCCTTGGCTGCACCTCAAGTACTGGGTGGACCATCCAGCCTTTGGTTTACGCAGTTAGTATACCAATGGTTCAATAATTCTTTGAATTGGCAGCAGGGTTCTGCCTATGCGATCGTTCTGTTGGTTGCGAGTATTACAATTGTTCTGACGATCATGCGATTTTTCAAGGTGAATATGGGAGACATTGGGAAATGAACAAAAAACTCGTTTATCAATTCGCCATTGGTGCCTATTTGATCATTTTCTTCGGCTACCTTTTAGGTCCCTTGGCCGTGATGAGCATGACGGCATTTAATTCATCCGGGTTTCCATCGGTTTCGCCGTGGGCTTGTTTTACTTTTGAGTGGTTCGAAGTTCTATTCAAAGACGAACGCATTTTGAAAAGTATCATGCATAGTCTGATCATTGGTGTTGGTACGGTGATTTTGTCGGTGACGATTGGTCTTGCGGCATCCATTGTGTTGACTCAGGTTTGGGAAAAATTTCGTGCGACTTATTACACAATTATTATTATGCCGATCCTTATTCCCGGTGTTGTGTTGGGGATTTCAACGCTCGTATTCTGGGACCGGGTTAGCCGAATTCTTGGCCCATCAACGGACGCCCTGCTGCATAATGGATTGTTCCTGACCATCTTGGGCCAATCGACCTTTATTGCCTCATATGCTATGTTAATTTTTGTTGCTCGTTTGCAGCGGTTTGATCCGGGCCTGACCGAGGCCGCGTTAGACTTGGGCGCAACCCATACACAGGCGTTCCGCAAAATTTTGTTGCCGTTTATGCGTCCGGCAATTGCATCGGCGTCCGTGCTGGCATTTCTAGCCTCGTTTGAAAACTATAACACAACCACTTTTACCTTTGGCAAATACCCGACGCTGACAATAGAACTTGCCCAGAAAGTACGTTACGGGATCAATCCATCGATTTCAGCACTGGCATTTATCATTGTGATGTTGACGATTTTTGCAGCATTGATATTTGAAGCAAACCGCAGCAATAAACAGCGCAAGTTGGAAGAAACCAAGGTTACGACCCCCGTGAAGTCGAGAACTTGGGTGCCGGGTTTTTTGCAAGGCAATCCAGCCGCGTTCGTTTTGGTGTTCCTGTCATTTACGGTTATCGCTATGGCTGGAACAGCCCAAGGCTACAGTCCACAACAATGCAAAGCGCAAGTTCTTGAACTCAAGCAACAGGATATCAAGCGTAGTATCAAAGAGTTGCGTCAGAAACGGCAACTTCAGGAACAGAAAAAAGCATATAAAGGCCCCGATATTTTTAGCGCGCCGGCTGCGACAAAAAACACAACCGCGCCATCAACACCAAGCGGCGCATTTGGCGGTGTGTTTAACCCGAACGCCTTGTCTGGCAAAGAAAAAACAGGCGGAAATGTGGAAAAGAAACCTTCGAACGGTGCTTTTGGTGGTGTATTTAATCCAAATAATCTGCAAAACAAAAGTGAATAGCATGCAGGATTATTCTGTTATATCTTGCCTATTCAAGGGGCTATAATGCTTGTCGCGCAGATCAGTGATACCCACATCACCGAACAGGGCCAGAACACCTATGGGTTTGTTCCTATGGCCGAGAATTTAAAGCGTTGTGTCGCGAGCATCAATAGCCTGACCCTGCAGCCAGATATTGTCTTATTAAGCGGCGATGTGACGAGTGATGCCTTGATAAAAGAGGCTGAATACGCGGCACGTATTCTGGACGATCTTGTTTGCCCCTATTTTCTGATCCCCGGAAATCACGATGATCGCCGTGTATTGTGGCGTATATTTGGTGACGCGGCTTGCCCTTCTCGGTCGGGTGAATTTATCAACTATGTAATCGACGGCTACGCGTTGCGGATTGTTGCTTTTGACAGTGTTGCTGCGGGTGAACCGGGTGGCGAGATTTGCCCGGCCCGCGCTGACTGGCTAGATGCCTGTTTATCAACTGGCGGTGATCAGCCTACGATCATATTCATGCATCACCCACCGCTTAAATTTGGTGTTCCAGAAACCGATGAAGACGGGTTTAAGGGAGCCGATATTCTGGGCGCTATCGTCGACAAATATCCCAACATTGAACGTATACTCTGTGGCCATATACATCTTTTATCCTATGCAAACTGGCATGGTACGATCGTGTCAACGGCCCCAAGCATGGGTATGCAGTTAGATTTAGACCTGACGCAAGCGAAACCGTCCGAGTTCTTATTATCCGCTCCGGCCTATCTATTGCATTACTGGACACCCGAAATGCAGTTGGTGACCCATAGCGTTGAATTGAATGATTTGAACGGGCCCTATCCTTTTGCTCACCGGCTCTGATCAAAGCCCTAGTCGTTGTTTTGTATGATGGGCAATGACCATTTCTTCATCCGTATTGATGACCCATGACTGAGCCCGGCTGCCCTTCATAGTAAGGCGGCGGTTTCCTGAACGGTTGGCTATATCATCAAGGTTAAGCCCAAGCCATTGCGACAGGTTAAGCACTCGGGCGCGAATATCAGCAGAATTTTCACCAATGCCGCCTGTAAATACCAAGGCATCCAGCCCGCCAAGGGCAGCGGCGAGTGAGCCTAAATGCCGGGAGATTTGATAACAAAAAAATGTCACGGCATCGCTTGCTTGTTTGTTGTCACTGGCGAGCAATACTTTCATGTCTTGGCTTATCCCTGACATGCCCAATAATCCAGACCGGTTGTAAAGCATGTCTTCAAGTTGATGAATATCTGCACCGTCTTCGCGCATCAAATGCAAGAGTATGCCGGGATCAATAGAGCCGCTACGCGTTCCCATGGGCAGGCCGTCAAGGGTTGAAAATCCCATTGTTGTGGCGATGCTTTCACCTTTTTTGACAGCACACATACTCGCCCCGTTTCCAAGGTGAGCAATAACCATTCGGGTTGGGACCGGTTGTCCTGTTTCTTTTTGAAAGTTATTAGTGATTGATTGATAAGAAAGCCCGTGAAAACCGTAGCGGCGAATACCTTTATCTGTAAAACCCTGTGGCAAGCCGCATTGGTAGGCAGAGGGTGGCATTGTTGCATGAAACGCCGTATCAAAACAGGCGACTTGTGGTAAGCTGGGAAGCTTTTGCGACAACGCCCGGATTGCGCCGACATTATGGGGTTGGTGATGCGGGGCTAGGGGAATTAATGCATCAAGTTTTTCAAGTATTGTGTCATCAATTAGGATCGGTCCGGTAAAATCTGTGCCACCATGAACAACCCGATGTCCGGCGGCGATAAACCGCACCCCCGTATCCCGCAGCCAGCCGAGTAAAACATCAAATGCACCGTCATGGCAGGTAATGGCGTTGTCCGTTCCCGGAAACGCTAACGGTTGATCATTGCCATTACGTATATCATAGCTGGGCACCGTGCCGATGCCGGAAATCTGACCCTTAATCAGGACGCGCGGCGATTGAGCCGAGATCGTTATCAGCTTAAACTTGACGCTGGATGATCCGGCATTAATAACCAGTATACTGTCGTCCATGGTGGCTACCATTCAGGTGTATTGCTATGAAACGATTTTTTGATCCTGCATATCATCGGCGTTGATGCCCGCAACAACAACGGGTTTGGTCATGGCGTCACGGCGAAATGGTTCGCCGAGTTCCTGATTAAGCACAATTTCGATAAACGTTGTAATGCCATCATCTTGGTCTTTACAAGCTTTTTGCAGTGCCGTTGTTAAATCGCTTTGCGTGCGCACTTCGATGCCTTTCAAACCACAGCCATCCGCAACACGGGCAAAACTGAGTTCAGGATTTAACTCGGTACCAACAAAGTTATTGTCATACCAGAGAATGGAATTACGTTTTTCCGCGCCCCACTGAAAGTTACGAAAAATAACCATTGTGATCGCCGGCCATTCATCGCGTCCGCAGGAAATCATTTCGTTCATGGAAATGCCAAACGCACCGTCGCCTGCGAATCCAACAACGGGCGTATTCGGGTTACCAATTTTGGCACCCAAGATCGATGGGAACCCGTAACCGCAGGGACCAAACAATCCGGGAGCGAGATATTTCCGGCCCTGCTCGAACGTTGGATAGGCATTGCCAATGGCGCAATTATTGCCGATGTCGCTGGACATAATCACACCATCCGGCAGTCCCGCTTGAATTGCCCGCCAAGCCTGACGCGGGGACATCAGATCAGCGTCGCGGCCACGGCTGTCAGCATTCCATGTCGTTCCTGGATCATCATCTTCGTGGTCCATGCTGCTTAAAGCCTGCAACCACGCCGATTTGGTTTGGTGAATAGTGGCTTTACGTGTCTCCCGGTCGGTATCACCTGCCGTTGCTTCAAGTTGGTCAATAATTTGCTGTGCGACCATTTTAGCATCGCCGCAAATACCCACTGTTATATTTTTCGTCAACCCGATGCGGTCCGCATTGATATCGACTTGAATGATCTTGGCGGCTTTTGGCCAGTAATCAATACCATATCCCGGTAGTGTGGAAAACGGATTCAATCGGGTTCCCAAGGCCAACACGACATCGGCTTTGGCGATCAATTCCATCGCCGCTTTTGATCCATTATAGCCTAATGGACCCGCGGCTAATGGGTGGCTGCCGGGGAAGCTGTCATTGTGTTGATAGCCGCTGGCAACGGGGGCATCCAAACGTTCGGCAAGCGACTGACATTCAGAGATGGCATTGCCGATAACCACGCCGGCACCAGATAAAATAACCGGGAAACGGGCTTCTGATAAAAGTTTTGCCGCTTGGTTGATGGCGTCTATACCGCCTGATGGCCGTTCTAACGTGACCATTTGGGGTAAATCAATATCCACCACTTGGGTCCACATATCACGGGGCACATTGATTTGTGCAGGCGCAGACTCTCTGCGTGCTTTTGCAATAACGCGGCCTAACACTTCCGCCACGCGCGAAGGGTCGCGGACTTCTTCTTGGTAACAGACCATATCTTTGAACAGGGCCATTTGTTCGACTTCTTGAAAGCCACCTTGACCAATCGTTTTATTGGCAGCTTGCGGTGTCACCAGCAACATTGGTGTATGGTTCCAATAAGCCGTTTTAATGGCCGTTACAAAACCTGTTATGCCGGGGCCATTTTGGGCAATAGCCATCGCCATTTTACCTGTTGTGCGGGTGTACCCATCACAGATCATGCCGCCGTTGGTTTCGTGTGCCACATCCCAGAAATGGATGCCGGCTTTCGGGAAAAGATCAGATATCGGCATAAATGCGGAGCCAATAATCCCGAATGCATTGTCAATACCATGCATCTGCAGAACTTTAACAAAGGCTTCTTCGGTGGTCATTTTCATTATCAGGTTTCCTTAATCTTTACGTATTTCAGCTTTATTAAATGCACCTATGCATTACAATTTCAATTCTCAGTATTGATTTTATGGATAAGCAGTTTGCTGGCACCCGTATAGGGCCAGATGACGGTAATCTTATAGGTCAGATGCTTATCAATAATTCACAGCAGAAAAATATAACAAAGCTTTAAATTATTTATGGGGATCAATCGATTTTAGTTCTGCACCCAAATGGCTGTAATATCATCTGGGACTGGAGACTGAGAACGTTTGTAAAATTTTTCCATTAAATGATGCAGGGGCGGGTTGTCGTCGGAGCTTGCCAACGCATTAACCAGCAAATCGATCAAACCGTCGGTTCCCAGATCCGGCAGATCGATGCCAGGCGTTTCGATTAAAGCGTCGGAGTATAAAAAACACACATCGCCTTTATGAAACGGGGCTTCGTGAAGTTTATAGTCAACGTCTTTTTTAATGCCGAGCGGCAATCCTTTGGGGTCGCCAGAATAAATTTGACCATCCGGCCTTGCGATTAATAGCGGCGTGTGCCCGGCTGATGCGTAATGAATAGTATTCAACTGCGTGTCAATGACGGTGTATATCATGGTTGCGAATTGGCCCAAGGGTAGAACATCTTTGAGCTGATTATTAAGTGCAGATAATTGCTGGCTAGGTTGGCCGATTGTTGCAGAGTTTTCTTGAATGAGCATATGTAATCGGAACGTATTGATTGCGGCTCCAACGCCATGGCCTGTGAAATCAACGACATAAACAACAAAACGGTGATCGTCTATAGCTGATGCTCCCCAGCAATCTCCACTCAATTCGGATGATGGTTGATAGTGCCAATCAAGGCTTATGCCATACTGCGTTTCTAGTTCGGCTATATCACTTTTTTTTGGTAACAGTTGATTTTGCATTTGCCGGGCAGCGTCGAGTTCTTGTCGTAATCGGTTTTGATAATTTTTCAGGTTAAGGATCAGTTGTTGATTTTGCAGATGGGTTTTAACCCGGTCTAAAACGATTAGCGCGTCTAGTGGTTTAGATAAAATATTTGTTGCCCCGGCCCGCAGAATTTTATTGCGGGCTTCGAGTTCATTGTCGGCCGTTTCAACAATGATGGGTATATTGTCATATTGTGGATCGGCGCGGACGATGCCTAAAAACTCGATGCCGTTCAGTTCCGGCATATGGATATCCAAAATCACCAAATCTGGTTTATGGTGCAGAAAATAATCAAGCCCGGTACGCCCATCTTCGGCAAATTGAATATTATGAAATCCGGCTTTGTTTAAAATCAGACGGATTAATTCGCGGATCAGCAAATCATCATCGACAACTAAAATTCGGCGGTTAAAAAGCTCTTTTTCTGACCACACGTCATGATCGGTCATATTTTCAAGATTTGAATTGTTAGCAGGTTGAATAGGATTAACAATGTGCATAATTGAAACCCATTACTGTACAGCATCCATGTTGTTTAATGCGGACTTTTTGGGTTAATCCTGAGTGCCGCCTGATATTTGCGCGTATTGGTGAATTGTTCATAACACAATCTTTCGTCGGTGACGGAAAGTATATTTTTGTTCGCTGCATTTATGAAGCTTCACAAACTTTGTTCCATATTCAGGCTGTACTAATCGAATGTCAATGTTTTGCAAACAGAATTACATAAATTGCCAACGGTATTGAATGAGTCTGAACCCTAATGGCTTCAGTATTGCTTTGGCTGTCGGCAACGGTGTTTAAAATTATTTTGAAATTGTTTGTATGAACCCTAGGGGCGGTATTGATCGCCTTTGATTAAAGGTCTTAATGGTTTAATGCTGTCTGATAGGTGATCTAAAAAAGCCCGGATACGGGCGGTGTAACGAAGGTCTCTGTGCACCAATAACCATATATCTCTTTGGCTGATGATGTGGCCGGGTGGCACGCGTTCCAATTCGTGGGCGGCGTCACCCATGAAACACGGTAAAATGGTTGCGCCGATATGTTGTCTTGCGGCTTCTAGTAGTGCAGGTACAGTATCCATGCGTAATCGGCATTGATGTTCAGGGATTGAGGCGGCTAATTTTGGCCAGTTCGGTTCGGGTGACCCGTCATCCCAGTTCATCCATAACATTTTTTCCGGATAATCGCGGTGGGTTTTTATGTATTCAGCGGATGCGTAGGTTGAAAATGCCGCTGTTGCCAGTTTCCGTCCAACCAAACTTTCCTGAGGTTCATCGGTAATGCGGATGGCAACATCGGCTTCCATATTGTTGAGCGACACCACGTCATATGATGTTTGGATGGTTAAATTGATGCCGGGATAACGCTCAAGAAATGATTGGGCGATCGGTAACAATAAATGATTTGATAATGTATCAGCCGTAGTCACGCGGACAGTGCCGGATAATATTTGTTCCTGTCCGGCTAATGTGCGGTCCAATTCGGTGATTTCAAGCTCGATACGAAGCGCCGTATCATACATTTTTTGACCTGCCGCCGTGAGCGCATATCCGGTTGTTGAACGGTTAAATAACCGAGCGCCTAATTTTTTTTCAAATTGATTAAGCCGTCTGGACACTGTGCTTTGGTCGATGCCCAATTGCCGGGCACCGGCGGACCCGGACCCACCACGGGTGACGGCTAAAAACAATCTTAGATCTTGCCAATTTTCCATCTATGCATATTAGCATACATATAATGTAAAATTACATATTTTAATGCGAAATTACATAGAATAGTGTGACGTTATTCACATTCATTCATTAAGACTTATAAGGAAAAAACCTATGACGGCTTATCTCGTTGCGCAATTTAATGTTAAAAATAAAGACGCACTGGCATCTTATTCGGCAAAAGCCGGCCCGGTGATTAAATCTTTTGGCGGGCAATTGATGTTCAAAAGCCCGGCTGGTGAAATATTAGATGGTGATCATCCTAAAACAGGGATTGCTATTTTCGAATTTCCAGATCAGGAAACGCTTAAAAAATTTCATGGCTCAACAGATTATCAATCGTTGATCGAAGAACGCAACCAAGGTGCGGATATGGCGATGATCGCATTTCAATCTTAACGGATAGATTTAAAAGGACAGTACCAATGACTATTGGACATTACACAAAAGGCCATGGCCCGCAAAAAATAATTTTTCTTCATGGTTGGTTAAGCGATTATACGGTGTATCAACCTTTATTCCCGTTTATTGATGAAGACAAATACACAGCCGTGTTTGCCGATTATCGGGGATACGGATTGTCACGCGCACGAACAGGGGATTATACAATTGATGAAATTGCCGGTGATGTTATTGATTTAGCTCAACATTTATGTTGGGAGAAATGTGTTGTTGTCGGGCATTCCATGGGCGGCATGGTATTGCAGAAAGTAGCCTGTCTGAAACCTGAATTAATAGAAGTCGGTATTGCCATCACCCCTGTGCCCGCATCGGGGTTGCCATTGGATGATGACACTGCGGCATTTTTCAAACAATCTGTGGCTGACGAAGCGGGCATGGCTGGTTTGTTTAATGCGTTAACCGGGGATAGATACGCACAAACGTTCTTGGATGTAATGGCCCGTGAAACGTTTAAAGCGACGACCACGGAAATTTTGCTTGAATATATTAAGGCTTGGACCGGAACGGATTTCAGCAAAGATGTAAAAGGCTTGAAAACAAAATTTTTTGTTATTGCTGGCGCCCATGACGGTGCCGTCGGCCCCGATGTGATGAAACAAACCTATCTGGAACAGCTTGAAAATGTCGAACTGGAGATTATTTCCGGTGCCGGACATTATCCCATGCAGGAAACGCCTGTGGAACTCTATACCATTATGGAAAAACATTTTTCAGGTATTTAACGCCTACATCAGCCCGTCTGACAGATAACCGGTTTCTGGTGGGTGCCTGTGATGTTTTCACAGATGGTTGGAATGTGTTATAGACATGGGTTGTTTTTACTTTTTCAGCAAAGAAAAACGCCTGTGTCAGATACATCATTTTTAGAAAACTATCGATTATTAGTAAAATCCCGCCCACCATTCCCGATAGATAAAGAGCAAATATTATATTTATTAAAAGACGGTGCAGATAATATCCGGCCTGCCAAAACCCAACAATGGCAGGTCGGGTATTATACCCTTATCGGTTATGGGGCGGTTATCGGGGTCATTCTGTCTTTAGTGATTGGTCTCATTGGCATGATTGTAATTTTGAATTTGTCTTGCTCAATGGAGGGTTGCCGAAAATCTATGGAGGAAGCAGAGAAATCCCTTTTAAGACAGTATAAAGCTATATCAAAAAACGGTGGACCAAATAGATTATTACATTCATGGATGATTATTTTTGTTATCGTTGGTGGTGGTGTGATCACGGTGTGGATGATCTTGAAATATCTTGGAGTAATACTGTGACGGCCATGCAGACTTTATTTTTATGACGTGAACAGGAGTAAAAATTTTTGGAAAATTTTCAGGATATTCGTGACGGAGTCCGCGCTTTGTGCGCGGAATTTCCGGGCGCGTACTGGCGGGAACTGGATAAAAAAAGCGGATACCCGGATGCTTTTGTCAAACAGTTAACGGCGTCCGGCTATTTGGGCGCGCTGATCCCGGAAAACTATGGCGGATCCGGTCTGGGGGTTGAAGCCGCGGGTGTTATTTTAGAAGAAATATCTTTGTCCGGCGGTCATCCCGGTGCTTGCCATGCGCAGATGTACACCATGGGCTGTGTGCTGAAACACGGATCTGACGCCCAAAAACAGCAAACCTTGCCAAAAATCGCCGATGGCTCGTTGCGGCTACAGGCGTTTGGCGTCACCGAACCCGGCGCCGGCACCGATACCACATCAATTACGACTTTCGCCAAAAAAGCTGGTGATGATTATATCATCAACGGACAGAAAGTCTGGATCAGCCGGGCGGAGCATTCCGATTTATTGTTGTTACTGGCACGGACAACGCCTAAAAATCAGGTGGCAAAAAAAACAGATGGATTGAGCGTCTTTCTGATCGATATGCGTGAAGCCGTGGGTAATGGCCTGACTATCCGGCCCATAGAAACGATGATGAACCACCACACCACGGAATTATTTTTTGACAATTTAAAAATTCCGGCGACAACGCTGATTGGTGAAGAAGGCAAAGGCTTTCGTTATATTCTGGACGGTATGAACGCCGAACGTATTTTAATTGCCCATGAATGCATCGGGGACGCTAAATTTTTTATTGAACGGGCCACGACCTATGCCAATGAGCGCCACGTTTTTGACCGTGCGATTGGCAGTAATCAAGGCATTCAGTTCCCCATCGCGCGCGCCTATGCCGATATGCGGGCCGCTGAACTGTTAACCCATGAAGCGGCCCGGCTGTTTGATCAGGGACTTTCGTGCGGGGCCGAAGCCAACATGGCAAAAATGCTAGCCTCCGAAGCGTCATGGCAAGCCGGGGATACGTGTATTCAAACCTATGGTGGTTATGGGTTTGCCAAAGAATATGACATTGAACGCAAATTCAGGGAAGCCCGGCTTTACCGGACGGCACCTATCTCAACCAATTTGATCCTGTCTTATATAGGCGAACATGTGTTAGGAATGCCTCGATCGTTCTAGAAAATTTTTAAAAAACCGGTGTCCCCCATGTTTTCAGATCAACAACAGACAGTTGATAAAGACAAACCCTTATTGGACGATATTCGTCTGTTAGGACGTATTCTAGGCGATTGTGTGCGCCAGCAACAAGGCGAGGATATTTTTAATATCGTTGAAAATATTCGTCAAACGTCGATTAAATTTCACCGCGCAGGAGATCAGCCGGCACGTGATGAATTAAAACAAGCCTTAAATATTCTGACCCCTGAACAAGCCGTACAGGTGGTTCGGGCGTTTAGTTATTTTTCTCATTTAGCAAACATTGCCGAAGACCAGCATCATATTCGCCGCATTCGTGCCCATGATATGGCCGGTGACAAACCAAGGCGCGGCACACTTAGCCATGCAGTGGCGCTTGCATTGAATGCGGGCATTGACGTTACAGAGATTCGTGATTTTTTTAATCAAGCCTACGTGCGTCCTGTGTTAACGGCTCATCCCACCGAGGTACGCCGCAAAAGTACAATGCGCCATGAAATGGCCGTTGCGGATTTGATCGATCAGTTGGAACGCGGCACATGGACCCCGCGCGAAAAAAATGACATTAATCAGCAGCTCGAACGATCAGTCTTAGCCGTTTGGCAAACCAATTTATTACGCCAGTCGAAATTATCGGTGCTGGATGAAGTTGATAATGGCTTGTCTTATTATGACTATACATTCCTGAAAGAGTTGCCAAAACTTTATGCTGATTTAGAAGACCAGCTTATGGAAATAAACCGCGAGGCCGGGATGGATCTGCATGATTTGAACGTGCAGTCATTCCTTAAAATCGGCAGTTGGATTGGCGGTGATCGTGACGGTAATCCGTTTGTCAGTGCAGATGTATTAAAACAAACGATTTTCATACAAAGCACGCATGTTTTTTCATATTATTTAAATGAATTGCATGAATTGGGCGGTGAGTTATCGTTATCATCGCGCGTTGTAGATGTGTCTGATGATCTGAAAACGTTGGTTGATCAATCCCAAGATACATCGATCCACCGTCAATTTGAACCGTACCGCTTGGCAATCATCGGCATTTACACGCGGCTGTCGGCAACGGCGTTGAAATTTGGACACCAAGCGTCTTTCCGTCATCCCATTGGCGATGCCAAACCTTATGATGCGCCCAAAGATTTTGCCGCAGATCTGGATTGTGTGGACCGTTCTTTAAAAGTCAACAAGTCAGGTGGCCTTGCGGATGGTCGATTACGGCATTTGCGCCGGGCTGTTGATTGTTTCGGTTTTCATATAGCGGCACTTGATTTACGGCAAAATTCTGATGTTTTTGAACGTTGTATTCATGAACTTTTTGAAGCCATCGAACCCGGCACTGATTATGACACATTGCCTGAACCACAACGGCTTGAATTGTTGGCAATAGAACTGGTGTCCAGACGACCCTTGTTGCGCCCGTTTTGGATCTATAGTGACGAAACAACCCATGAAATGGCTGTCTTTGAAATGGCCGCAAAAATTCATAAAGACTATGGGCCCGAAGCCGTACCAACAGCGATTATTTCCAATACGACCGATGCTTCTGATGTGTTGGAATTGGCTTTATTATTTAAACAAGTTGGTTTAGTCACTCCGGATGGCGAAAGCGCCATCAACATTGTGCCGTTGTTTGAAACCATCACAGATTTACAAAATGCCCACAGCATTATGGAAAAATTGTTATCACAACCAGCCTACCTGAAACTGGTTGAAAGTCTGGGCGGTGTTCAAGAAGTCATGCTGGGGTATTCCGACAGCAATAAAGACGGTGGATTTGTGACTTCAGGGTGGGAGCTTTATAAAGCCGAGATCAAACTCATTGATCTGTTCAAACGCGCCAATGTGAAATTACGTTTGTTTCATGGTCGCGGCGGTTCCGTTGGCCGCGGTGGTGGCCCCAGCTATGAAGCCATTTTAGCCCAACCCGGAGGCGCTGTTCAGGGACAGATTAAAGTTACTGAACAGGGTGAAATAATTTCCAGTAAATATTCCAATCCGGATTTGGGGCGTCGTAATTTAGAAGCTTTGGCAGCCGCCACCATGGAAGCCACGCTATTGCCGCCGACAAAAGGGGAGCAAAACCAAGCGTTTGAAAAAACCATGGATGAATTATCCGCTCATGCGTTTAAAGCTTACCGAGGCTTGGTCTACGAAACCGAAGGCTTTAACGATTATTTTAAAGCATCGACAGTGATTAGCGAAATATCCACGTTGAATATCGGATCACGTCCGGCATCACGCAAACAAACCGGGCGGATCGAAGATTTGCGGGCTATTCCTTGGGTGTTTAGTTGGGCACAGTGCCGATTGATGTTGCCGGGCTGGTATGGTTTTGGTGCGGCCGTTACTAAATGGTTAGCAGAAAACCCGGACCAAGGTTTAACGCATCTTCAGAACATGTATAAATCTTGGCCGTTTTTTCGTACCCAATTATCAAACATGGATATGGTGTTGGCAAAAAGTTCGATCACTATTGCCTCGCGTTATGCGTCTTTGGTCGAAAACGAAGCCCTGCGCCATAAAATTTTTGGCTGCATTAAAAATGAATGGCAAACCACCATTGATGTCTTGTTGAAAATTTCCGACCAAGACCGGTTGCTTGAGAAAAATCCGTTGCTCGACCGGTCTATTAACAACCGGTTTCCATATCTGGATCCGCTTAATCATATTCAGGTGGAAATGCTGAAACTGCACCGCCTGAAATCCGATAACCCGAAAGTTTTGCGCGGTATTCAGCTGACCATTAACGGCATTTCAGCAGGTTTGCGTAATAGCGGATAAGGGGCTTGCGGTTAAATTGGCCCCAGTAAAGCATCAATGATGGCGCAATCGGGCGTATCGCCACCATCACAATTGGCTATGGTGCGTTTCAAAGTCTTTTGCATTTTTTGTAAATCTTTGATGCGTTCATTAACGGCCAATAAATGGATGTTGGTTTTATCGCGCACATCGTTACAGCTGTACTGACTACCGTTGACCAGTCCAAGCAGTCCTTTAATATTTTCAATGGAAAAACCCAGTTCACGAGAACGGATGATAAATTTCAGTTGGCGTTCATGGCGTGGGCCGTAATCGCGGTAACCATTTGATTTACGTGGCGGTTCGTCCAGCAATTTAATTTTTTCATAATACCGCACAGTTTCCATATGACAGCCTGCACGTTTTGCCAGTTCTCCTCGGTGCATGGTGCGTATACCTTTTGCAAAGCCTGTATTAAATACAGACTATGGTATAGCCGCACCATGCCCGAGTACAGACATATTTATGAACGGGGTTTTTGTTATGCCATGTCGAACAATAAAACTTCACTGTCTTTGGTTGCGGTTAACGTGATCAGGAGTTCATCCGTTATCGCCGCACCATCGCCCGTGGTTATCGGCTTGCCGTTGATGGCCACAGCACCGTTTGCGACTTGAACCCATACCCGGCGGCCTTCAGCCAAGGTATGATTGACGGCAGCCCCTTTGCTTAAATTAGCCGTATACACATCGGCATCTTGGTGGATGGTTAATGATCCACTGCGTGCATTTTTGGATGCAATCAATCGCAATTGATCTGACCGCGTGTTTAATGCAAAGGTTTTTTGCTCATATCCCGGTGCCAATCCTTTTGCATCGGGCTCAATCCAAATTTGCAAAAAATGCACCTGATCGGTTTTCGAATGGTTAAATTCGCTATGACGAATTCCCGTGCCTGCGGTCATGCGTTGAACTTCGCCGGGGCGAATGACAGAATGCGTGCCGTCACCACCGATGCTGTCTTTGTGTTCCAGCGCACCTTCCAGAACATAGGAAATGATTTCCATATCTTTATGCGCGTGTGTTCCGAAACCTTCGCCCGGTTCTACGTGGTCATCGTTAATCACCCGCAGCGGGCCAAAACCCATGTGGGCTGGATCGTAATATGAACCAAATGAAAAACTGTGGCTTGAATTTAGCCAACCGTGGTTGGCTTGGCCGCGGTCTTGGGATTTTCTGATTGTGATCATTTTTATTTTTCCTTTCAATACATGATGTCTTCTTCATAAATTAATTAGCAATCTTTTGTTTTACAAGTATGTTAATAAGCCCATGTATCGTGCGAAATAAATAACTAATGATTTGTTAAAACCGGGCACTGAGCGTAGCTTCAAAGAAATTGATGGGCTTGTCCGAGCCAGTTTTTTTTATAAAGGTGCCGGGTTTAAAAAGGCTGTAAACCGCTTGTAAATCCAGATTACGGGAAATGTTCCAATCCGAAGATATAGAAAGCGCGGTTCCGACAAATTTTTCTTTGCGCCCTCCAGAGGCCCGGACGAGTTGGCCGTTTGGTGAATACGCCCCGTCTTCGCTTTGCAACCGCCAGAAAAAATTGACATCTGTGGTAAGCGACCATTTGGGTGTGGCATTCAAAGTCAAAAATGGCCGGATATTGACAAAGTTACGCGGACCAAGAACGGCGGCTTGTGAAAAATAATTGCCGCGTGGAAACAGCGCATTAAAGCTATCAATGTTTTCGTCATTAGGATTTTTATCACCGCTGGCAATATTCCAGCTGACAGCAAAACGTGGGCGCATGGGTGTGCTGGACAGGGTGTAACCGGTTATAGATGCCAATGTCCATGCGGAAATATTACCGTTTCCGAATTTGCCAAACTGATAAATGGCTTCCCAGTTAAAGTCCCAGTTATTGGTTTCCCCCCACCAGCGCGCGCCCAATGAATGGCGTCTTTCTTTGGCAGCGCCTTGTTGATAGTTCGCCATGTCATTCCTAAACCCAAGATAATATAGGTCCATTTGACCCGTGGGCAGGGTACGTTTCCCACCACTTGCATAGAGCCCCCACAGCGATTGATCACGATTGGGTTTATTGTCAAAATACCCGCTCAGATTTTGTCTGGGCCTCGCCACAACAGTGTCAATGCGCCAGTTCGGTACGGACAGGATTAATCGACCACCATCGAAAGTCCGCCGGACATTTGGCCCCTCCCGGACGTCGACCAGTCGGCCTGATCCAAGCTGGATTTCCTGCTGGCCCGCGCGAAATGTTAAAGTGGTTGTGTCCGTCAAAGAAGAATTGAAATCGAAAAAAGCATTTTGCCATTCCAGTTTATCTTCATCGACGGGGCTCGGGCCACCATTGCGACCTGCTTCCAAAGCACTGTAAAGTTGGCCGAACAGACGCAGACGTGGCCCGATGTTCAAGTCACCGCTAAGGGTGAAACGCCCAAGCCAGACACCTTTTTTATCTTGGGTGTTTTCACCGAACAAAGGGTTTTTTGTATAGGCATAACGCTGTCTAACTTCGCCACCAAGGGATAGGAAAGTATCCTTTGATACGTTGATGGGTATGAATTTAAGGCGTTCGTAAATGCTTAAAGCCGTTTTTTTACGGCCAAGATATGAATAATCTTCATTGAAACGCAATTTTTGAAAATCTGGTGGAGTGTCTTTGGTGGCCATTACCGGATGAGTAAAGACAACAAGACTAGCACATATTATAGCTGTTTTTATGACCATGGCATTAACCCAGAATGACGAACAGATAGTTCGTCATAACAAAGCCAAAGGTCATCGCCACAACCAGTAACGCCCCGACAAGGCGCGGTGGCGCAGGAAGCGGAAGGTCAAACCACCTGCAACCAATGCCGATGAACAGTCCCAGAGAGATGCCAAGAAGTGCGCTCATGATTTGTTCTCCGGATATGTCGCAGACCCGGACGGCCCGCCGCATAAATGGCGGTGCCGAGCTTTTCTGTGAGACGCCATATAGTCTGTCATGACGTATCCAAATGTCATAGCAAAAACAATCATCGATCCGATCAGGACAGGTGGTGCCGGCAACGGGATAAACAAAATACGGCAGAAAACACCTATGGTGAATGCAAGCAGTAGTCCAAGCGTGATCTTCATTTGAGGCCTCTTTCATTGATATTTTTTCGGCGGGATTTTTTAATATCAAAGTCGGGTGTCAGGAAATGCGTTAATTTCGGCGGGGTGGTGCCTAGATGAAGCTTCTGGATTTCTTCCTGCAGTATGCGGTCCTGTTCTGTAACTCGTTGGTGATGGCGTAAATGTTCAAGCCAGGAAACTTCCAGAAAATATTCGAGATAACATTCAGGGTTGGCGGCATCTTCAAATACGCCCCAGGCATAGGCGCCATCCCGCCTGCGGGCATCAGCAAGCTGGTAAAGTAAATTCAGAAAATCTGCCGTATCTTTTCTGTCAATATGGTATTTAACAGTAATCATCACTGGGCCGCGGTCAGCTTCGATCTGTTTTTCTAAAACGGGTTCGGGCCAATGCATTGACGGGTCAAGGTTTGGTGAAATATTTTGCTGTAACCTGAATGATTTTGAAGCGACAAGCCCTGCGATACCAACCATGGCTGCGCCTAGTAACGCCGCCGGAATGCCATAGATGGTCGCCACTTGACCCCAGACTATGCTGCCCACCGTCATGCAGCCAAAGAACACCGTGATGAAAACAGAAAGGCCGCGCGCACGCACCCATTCCGGAAGCGCTGTTTGCGCCGATACATTCAGGCACGAAAGAACAGCAATCCAGGAAATACCGGCCAGTACACTGGCGAAAATGGCAATGGCGGGTTGGCGGGTGAAGGCAAATATTATAATAACCAAAACCATGGATATGGACCCGGCAACGACGACATTGTCGGTTCCGATTTTGGGTTTCAGGACAGACAACAGGAATGCACCGGCCACGCCTCCCACACCGACAGAGCCAAGCAACAGGCCATAGAGTTCCGGCCCGCCACCTAATTCCTGGCGCACAATTAGGGGCAACAACCCCCAATAGGCACTGGCAAAGGGGAAAAAAGCAATGGTACGGGCCAGTGCCGTTTTGAAAGCGGGGCTTGACCGGGTATAGCGCAGCCCTGTTTGTATCGCGCTTAGGAACTGTTCCCGGGGAAAATAACGTGCTGATTGTTTTTCAGGTCGCCACCATATGAGGGCAATGATAACGGCCAAAAAACTTGCTGCATTCAAAAGAAATGGCCAGGCGATGCCAAAAAGAACGATCACTATTCCGCCGAAAGCAGGGCCGATGGCGCGACTGATATTAATGCCGACACTGTTTAAAACTACGGCCGGTTGCAGTGTTTCTTTGGCAACCAGACCGGGGATGATGGCTTGCCAGATGGGCGCAATAAATGCAGCCCCGCTGCCAAGGGCGAATGTGAACAATAATAATCCTGTTGGTGTCATGGCATTGTTCAGAACGACCATGCCCATGGGGGCCGCCGTTAATACCATGACAGCCGTAACGATAATCAAAATTTTGCGTCGATCAAAAATATCTGCCAATGCCCCGGCTGGTAATGCGAATAAAAACATTGGCAATGTGGTCGCCGCCTGCACCATGGATACCATCAACGGCGTCGGCGCCAATGATGTCATCAACCATCCGGCACCAACATCGTTCATCCATGTGCCGATATTGGAGACAACGGTGGCGACCCAGAGCACGCTGAACGCCGGATATCTAAAGGGACTCCATGGTGTGACCCCGGTTATTTTTTTTGTTTTTGCAGCTGCTGACTTGTTCATGGTATCAGATTGCAAAGCAGGAGCAGCCTAATGCGCCCCAGAAAGCATTTTTGTCTGAAATCGGGACCGGGCTCATCCAGGCAATTTGGTGGTCATGTCCATGCAAACCGCAAGACGAAGCGCAACCATCATGACATGCGCGCGCCAATGGCTCTTTGTTTGCGGTGTTCGTCCGCATGGCCGGGCTGGGGCCAGTATTCACCGGGCTCCAGTCCGGGGACGCCGGTGGCAGTGGCGGCGATAAATGGCTGAAGTCACCTTCACCGTAAACAATCTTACCGGCAACGATCGTCAGCACTGAATTGATGGACTTAATCTGTTCAGGCGCGACGGACATGTAGTCGGCCGAGAGGACGGCGATATCGGCATATTGACCTGCTTTAAGCATGCCTTTGACATCGTCCTCGCCGGAAAACCAAGCTGATCCTTTAGTCCATATTTTTAGCGCTGTTTCCCGGTCAAGCACGTTGTCTTCGTCATAGAGGACGGTCCCGCCCAGCGTTTTTCCCGTGGTTAACCAATAAAGGGCAACCCAAGGATCATAGGAAGCCACCCGGGTGGCATCGGTGCCGCCGCCAACCGGGACGCCGATTTCCAGCATTTTATTAATCGGCGGGGTTTCTTTGGCGGCTTCGGCACCAAAGCGATCAACAAAATATTCACCTTGAAAAGCCATTCGGTGCTGGGTCGCTATGCCGCCACCAAGCGCCTTGACCCGTTCTATGTTTCTTTCGCTGATGGTTTCGGCGTGGTCGATGATAAACCGGGTTTGAAAGGGTGTGTTGCCATTGACGCGTTCAAACACGCCAAGAAAACGGTCTATGGTTTCATCATAAGTGGCATGAATGCGGAACGGCCATTTGTTGGTTGCCAGTAATTCGACAATGGGTTCCAGTTCGCTTTCCATAACCGGGGCAAGGTCCGGCCTTGGTTCCAGAAAGTTTTCAAAATCCGCCGCCGACCACGTTAAATTTTCGCCAGCCCCATTCATACGTAACATGGCATCCCCGGCGCCTGGTTCGGTTATGGCCAGCCAACGTTCATAGTCATTTAATTCCTGCCCCGCGTTTTGTGCAAAAAGATTGTAGGCGATGCGAACGGTAAGTTGCCCCTGTTTTTGAAGTCTTTGCACAACGTCATAATCTTCGGGATAGTTCTGGCCGCCGCCCCCTGCGTCAATCACACTGGTAATGCCAAGGCGGTTAAGCTCGCGCATGAAATGACGGGTTGAATTGATCTGGTCCTGAAGGGGAAGTCTTGGTCCTTGTGCCAGTGTTGAATATAAAATCAAAGCCGATGGGGTGGCAATCAGCAAGCCCGTTGGTTCGCCGTTGACCCCCCGTTCTATAGTCCCCCCCGTCGGGTTTGGGGTGTCTTTATTGATACCTAATGCTTTGAGTGCAGCACGGTTCAACAGGGCGCGACCATAAAGATGGAGAATGAAAACCGGTGTATCAGGCGCGGCCTTGTTGATTTCATCCAGTGTTGGCATGCGCCGTTCAGCAAACTGGAATTCTGACCATCCGCCAACGACGCGCACCCATTGCGGGGCTGGGGTTCGCGCTGCTTGATCGTGAAGCAAACGCAATGCGTCGGCAAGCGATGGCACACCTTCCCAGCGCAGTTCCATATTGTAATGAAGCCCGCCACGAATAAGATGAGTATGGCTGTCATTAAGGCCCGGGATCACGCGACGTCCGCCCAAATTGATAACATCCGTGTGTTGTTCAGCCAGCCGCATGATGATGTTTTCTTTGCCGACGGCTTCGATGTGCCCGTCCTTGATGGCGATTGCTTCGGCTTCGGGATGGGCGGGATCAGAGGTGCTGATCCGGGCGTTATGTAAAATAATTTCTACCATGTCTAGATTTGTCCATTCTCATGATCTGCGCCAAGATGGCCTTTGGTCAGCAGGGTGATGGAAGGACTAGAAAAAAGATACTGTCAGAAATGATAGCTTAGACGCAAATTTTTTCGTTTATTTTTGTTTACAGTAAATCTCAAAATACTTAAGTTCGCGACTAATGTGTGAACTAATATTTTACCAAGAGCTTTTCATATGGATAAATTCACGGCGATTAAAATTTTTATAAAAGTTGTTGAAGTTCACGGGTTTACGGCAGCATCCAAACAACTGGGTATGTCAAGAACGGCGGTTAGCAAATATGTTTCCCAACTAGAAACCGATTTAGGGGCGCAATTGTTAAACAGGTCAACCCGATTTGTCAGCCCAACGGACAGCGGAGCTGTTTTTTATGATCGGATGGTGAGCATTTTAGCCGATTTAGATGACGCGGAAAAAGCCATATCAAATTTGCAAGGCGAAGCCCGCGGATCCATCCGTCTGAACGCGCCAATGTCTTTTGGTACATTGCATTTAGGGCCTGCGTTGGCTGATTTTATGGGCCTGTACCCACGGCTGCGCATAGAATCAACGTTAAGCGACCGTTTTGTCGATACCGTTGGTGAAGGCTTTGATTTAACGATCCGTATCGCTGATTTGCTCGATAGTAGTTTAATCGCCAAAAAATTATGCCCGGCTAAACGTGTTTTATGTGCGTCGCCTGATTATATATTAAAAAATGGAACGCCCAAAAAACCAGAAGATTTAAAATATCATAACTGCCTTCACTACGGGAATTTAGCAACAGGAAATACATGGGTGTTCGCGGGTGTTCGTGGGAATTATAAAATCCCCATCAATGGTGTTTTGTGCTCGAATAATGCTGAACTATTAATGGCAAGCGCTGTTTCTGGTCGTGGTATTGCTTCCCTGCCAACGTTTATCGCGAGTGAGCGGTTGAAAAACGGTCGGCTGGTGACGGTATTGGGTGACTTTCCAATACCGGAAATTTCTATTTATGCATTGTATCCGGAAAGCAAACATTTAGCCGTTAAAATTCGTTTATTAATCGATTTTTTAAAGGCTCGGTTTGGACGGTTACCTTATTGGGACCGTGGGCTTTGAAATAGATTAAAACAAAAATCCTTGTTATTTACGAATTAATATTGTTCTTTCTGTTATGAACAGGACGCGCTGTTATTTTCAGCCCTGTTGCATCTCAGATTTAGAAATATAAATGTTCAGGTTAAAACATATCCAATGAGTGTGTATTTACCCATCGCCGAAGTTTCGGTTGATATTTTTATGATCCTTGGCATCGGCGGGGGGGTTGGTGTTTTGTCGGGTATCTTTGGTGTGGGTGGCGGTTTTTTAATTACGCCACTGTTGATGTTTATGGGCATTCCCCCGGCTGTTGCGGTCGCAACAGGTGCTAATCAAATTGTTGGTTCGTCCGTGTCCGGGTTTTTAGCCCATTGGCGCCGTGGTTCGGTGGATTTTCGCATGGGAACCGTTCTGTTGGTCGGTGGCGTGTTAGGCTCAACAATTGGTGTCGTGCTGTTTTCATGGTTGCAAACATTAGGCCAAATAGATTTGGTGATAAAATTATCCTACGTCATTATGTTGGGTATTATCGGTAGTTTGATGTTTGTCGAAAGCCTGCGCACGATGTTGCGGTCACGCAAACAGGGCGTGTTGCGGAAAGTTAAATTGCATCAACATCATGTGTTGCATGGATTACCGTTTAAAATGCGGTTTCGTAAGTCAAAATTGTATATGAGCGCCCTGATGCCGTTTGGTGTTGGTGTTTTGGTCGGTATACTAAGCGCCATTATGGGCGTTGGTGGGGGTTTTGTGATGGTTCCTGCGATGGTCTATTTGTTGGGTATGCCAACGGCTGTGGTCGTGGGAACGTCTTTGTACCAAGTGATTTTTGTCACCGCTAACGTGACGATTTTTCAATCGGCCATGAACCAGACTGTGGATATTCCCTTGGCCGTTTTATTGTTAGTCGGCGGTGTCATCGGGGCGCAATTTGGAACCAAGTTGGGAGCTAAATTACCCGGCGAACAGTTGCGCGGATTATTGGCGGCGATGGTGTTAATGGTATGCGGAAAAATGTTATTTGAACTAATCGCGACACCTGAAGGCTTGTATTCGTTTCAAATATTGCCTTAAAATTCAGCAAAGCTTTATTGTTTTTAATTTGGGAGGCTAAATTTATGCCGAATGTTCTGCTCGACTTTACACTTGCTGAATATAAAGCGCGTCTGAACGCCGTTCATCATGCAATGGCGCAATCAGAAACAGACGTTTTGATTATCACGGATCCATCCAATATGGCTTGGGTTTCAGGTTATGACGGCTGGTCTTTTTATGTTCACCAATGTGTGGTGGTTCCGGGCGGTGAACAGCCCATTTGGTTTGGTCGTGCACAAGATGCAAATGGTGCTTTCCGCACCGTCTATATGGACGATGACCGTGTCGTCGGGTACCCGGATCATTATGTGCAATCAACGGAACGTCACCCGATGGAGATGTTGGCGGCGTTGATGATGAAAAACGGATGGGGGGCTAAATCTATTGCCGTGGAAATGGATAACTATTATTTTTCAGCTGCCGCATTTATGTCCTTAAAAAGCACATTGCCGAATGCCAAATTCAATGACGCCACGGGTCAGGTCAATTGGTTGCGGGCGGTTAAATCAGAAACCGAACTGGATTACATGCGTATTGCCGGGAAAATTGTCACAAACATGCATCAGCGTATTCGTGAAAAAGCAATGCCTGGAATGCGTAAATGTGATCTGGTTGCCGAAATATATGATGCCGGGCTTCGTGGTGTGGACGGGTATGGTGGCGATTATCCGGCAATTGTGCCTTTGTTGCCATCTGGTGCCGATGCATCCGCACCGCATTTGACTTGGGATGATGCGCCCATAAAAAATGGTCAAGGCACATTTTTTGAAATTGCCGGGTGTTATAAACGTTACCATTGTCCAATTTCACGCAGCCTGTATTTTGGCACACCGCCGATGGAAATTCTGGAAGCAGAAAAAGCCGTGTTAGAAGGTCTTGATGCCGGACTAGATGTGGCCAAAAGTGGCAACACGTGTGAACACGTAGCTGGGGCATTTTTCGGCGTGCTGGAACGCTATGGCATTACCAAAAGCAACCGTACAGGATACTCGATTGGGCTGTCGTATCCGCCCGACTGGGGTGAACGCACAATGAGCCTGCGCAAAGGCGATCAAACAGTGCTTCAAAACAACATGACTTTTCATTTTATGACAGGCCTTTGGATGCAAGACTGGGGATTGGAAATAACGGAAAGTATCATCATTAATGATGGATACCCGGAATTGCTTGGTAATGTTCCAAGGGCGCTAGTTGTTAAAAGCTGAATTTATTTTTTTAAGGTGTTTTACTGGCAACCTTCGTCAAGGGTCTTTATGAAGGCTGTTCTGAATACGGTCATTGTGACGGATGATGAAATTCTGTGTAATACCTCACGTAAATTATATAAGGCGAACTTTTAATATGATATCCATGGACGCTTTGATGGCTTTTGATTTGAAAGCCTTTGTTTCCATCATTTTCATCGATTTAGTGATGTCCGGTGACAATGCCATTGTTATTGGCCTTGCGGTTGCTGGGTTGCCCAAAGAAATGCGTAAAAAAGCTATTTTTTACGGCATCGTTGTCGCCACAATTTTGCGCATTTTCTTTTCTGCTATCACTTATCAATTGCTGGCTATTCTTGGTTTAACTTTAGCCGGAGGGTTATTGTTATTATGGGTTGCGTATCAGATGTGGCAGGAAATCAGACAATCAGACAATTCCGCCGATACCACTGACGCTGATCAGGGTGACGGAAAAACGATGATGCAGGCCATGACCACTATCATTATCGCTGATGTGACAATGTCGTTGGATAATGTGCTGGCGGTCGCTGGGGCGGCGTATGGCGCACCGGGGATGTTGGTCTTTGGGTTGGTGCTGTCGATAGTGCTTATGGCCGTGGCTGCGAACTATTTAGCCATGATGTTGGAAAAACATAAATGGCTGGCTTATGTGGGTTTGTTGGTTGTGGCTTATGTGGCATTAGAAATGATCTGGCGTGGTGGTGGCGAAGTTTTTGCCGCGGCCATTTAAATACACAAAAAAATGGATAAATAGAAAAATCAATTTGACGTTTCCGTTGAACTGGTGATTTAATCTCCCCTTGTTGATTGTGGTGTTTCTAAAAAATGTCATTTAAAATAATTTTATAAATTATTAAAAAATAAGGATGAGCCGTTTGCAGCGATATAGCGCCAGAGAAATGATCGATAAACTGATCTCGTTTGATACTGTATCCCGTCATTCAAACATGGAACTGATTGATTTTGTTCGTGATTATCTGAGCGGGTATGGCGTTGAAAGCCATTTGGTGCCCAACGCCGATGGCTCAAAAGCCAACCTTTACGCCAGTGTTGGCCCAAATGTTCAGGGTGGTGTTGTTTTGTCCGGGCATACGGATGTTGTCCCTGTTGATGGCCAACCGTGGGATACAGACCCATTTCAAGTCGTTGAAAAAGACGGAAAATTATTTGGTCGCGGTACTTGCGATATGAAAAGTTTTATCGCTATTGGCTTGTCCTTGGTGCCTGATATGATCGCGGCTGGTCTTAAAAAGCCCATTCATTTTGCTTTATCCTATGACGAAGAAGTCGGTTGTGTCGGTGCGCCGTCGATGGTGCGCGCCATGGCCGAAAATCTGCCCAAACCACAGGCCGTGATTATCGGTGAACCGACGTCTATGGAAATTATTCATGCCCATAAAGGGATTAATGGATATGTCACTACCGTCACCGGGTTTGAGGCCCATTCAAGTCAAGTGCAGCGCGGCGTCAGTGCGGTGATGACAGCCGCACGGCTGGTTACATTCATCGAAGACATGATGATTGATAACAGCAAAAATTCGATCTCTGCTGTACCATTTGTGCCGAATTATACGACGCTTCATGTGGGTGTTATTCATGGTGGCACGGCGATGAATATCATTTCACGCCAAGCTGAATTTTGTTGGGATATTCGTAATATTCCTGAAAACGATCCGCGGGATTATGTGGCACGGTTCCGCGAACATTGTGAACCGATTATTGAACAAATGCAGAAAATATCGCCCAGCTGTAATATCGAAACCATTGAACGGTCCGCGGCCCCCGCATTGGCGCCTGAACCGGATGGGGCGGCTGAACATTTATGTCGTTCCATAACAGGCAAAAACAGTGTGGGTGTGGTATCGTATGGGACCGAAGCCGGACATTTCCAAGAATTAGAATTTTCGACCGTGGTTTGCGGCCCCGGGTCTATCGACCAGGCTCACCAACCCAATGAATTTGTTGATGTTTCCCAAGTCGAAGAAGCGCATGGATTTATAACTAAACTGATTACCCATTTGGCAACTTAAGACCAAAATTTAAAAATAAAATTTTTTAAATCACAAAGGAGGAAAACAATGAAATTCTATAAAAAGGCAATGATGGCTGTGGCCACAACAGCTGTGCTGATGTCGGCGCCTGTTCAGGCTCAGGAAAAAACATTTAAATGGGCGTTCCAAGGTGATGCCCAAGGGCTTGACCCGCATGGTTTGAACGAAACCTTCACGCTGGGGATGCTAGGCAACGTTTATGAAGGTTTGACGCGCTATAATGGTAACTTGGAACTGAAACCGGGATTAGCCGAATCTTGGACCAACCCCGATCCAAATACTTGGATTGTAAATTTACGCAAAGGCGTAAAATTCCATAATGGCAATGCTTTTAACGCGGATGATGTGATTTTTAGCTGGCAACGTGCGTTGTCCGAAGGCTCTGATCAAAAAGTTCGTGGCGCCATGATTAAAAACATGGAAAAAGTTGATGACTACACAATCAAAATTACGACTCCGGCACCAAGCCCTGTTTTAATGCAGGAAATGGTTTTCCTTTATATGATGGATAAAGAATGGTCGACGGCTAACAAAACGACAAAGGCCGCTAACGTCAAAGATAAAAATGGCGCTGGTTATGCCAATTTGAACGCCAATGGCACGGGGCCTTTCAAAATTGTTGAGCGCCAACCGGGCGTGCGTACCGTTTTTGAACGTTCGAAAGATTATTGGGGCAAAATTCCAACCAACGTGACGCGTATTGAATTCACCCCGATCAAAGAAGCCGCAACCCGGGTTGCGGCTTTAATTTCTGGCCAAGTTGATATGGTCTATCCGGTTCCTGTGCAAGACTGGAAACGTTTGGAAAGTGCATCAGGTGTGCGTCCTTTGGCTGGTCCCGAAGCGCGAACGATTTTTCTAGGCATGGATCAATCCCGTGATGAATTACTGTATTCCAATGTCAAAGGCAAAAATCCGTTCAAAGACATTCGTGTCCGCCAAGCCTTTGCCCATGCTCTTAATTTAGAAGCCATCAAGGAAAAAGTCATGCGCGGTGCGGCAACGCCGTCGGGTTTGATGGTGGCACCACAAATTAATGGGCAAAACCCTAAAATGAATACACCTTATGCGTATGACCCTGCAAAATCCAAAGCGTTGTTGGCGGCGGCAGGCTATCCAAATGGATTTAGCTTAACCATGGATTGTCCAAATAACCGTTATGTAAACGATGAAAAAATCTGTCAGGCGGTCACAAGTATGTTGGCGAAAGTTGGCGTTAAAGTTGATTTGTTGGCACAACCTAAATCTAAATACTTTGGTAAAGTTTTGGCGCAAAACAACTACGATACCAGCTTTTATCTTTTGGGATGGACACCGGGTTCAATCGACGCCCATAACGTTTTCCAAAACCTGCTGTCTTGCCAAAACAAAGAAAAGAAAATGGGATTGTTCAATCTTGGTAATTTCTGTAACGCCCGCGTTGATGAAATAACAGGTTTGATCGGGGCTGAAACAAACCCTGAAAAACGCCAAGCTTTGATTGACGAAGGATTCAAAATCGTTCAGGACCAAGTCGGGTATTTGCCGATCCATCAGCAGCCTTTATCATGGGGTGTGAGCGACAAAGTTGACGTCGTGCAACGCGCTGATAACGTTTTCGATTATCGTACAATTATTTTTAAATAAGACGATATTAAAAACAGGTATATGTTATCCCGAAGGCGGAGTGGCTACGGTTGCTCCGCTTTTCCGGATACAGGACTTTAATGTTTGATGTTCAATTTTATTGTTAAAAGAATTATCCAAAGCGTTTTTGTCATGCTCGCTGTGGCATTTATTGCATTTGGTATGTTCCGCTACGTCGGTGATCCGGTCAACAATATGGTGGGTCAAGATACATCCTTGGCGGACCGAGAACAATTGCGCAAAGATTTAGGGCTGGATGATCCGTTTTTTGTACAATTTGCGCGCTTTGCTGGAAAGGCAGCAAAAGGCGAATTTGGCTTGTCTTATCGTCACCGTTTACCGGTACGCGATTTAATTATTGAACGACTGCCTGCAACCCTTGAACTCTCATTTGTGTCGGCTGTATTGGCATTGGTTTTGGGTGTTCCCATGGGGGTTTATACGGCCATCCGCCGCAAATCGTTATTAACGAAAGGTTTTATGACGATGTCATTGATCGGCGTTTCTTTGCCGACATTTTTAATTGGTATTTTATTAATTTTATTTTTTGGCGTTGTCCTACGCTGGCTGCCAACATTTGGTCGCGGCGAAGTTGTGCAGCTGGGGTGGTGGTCAACGGGTTTTTTAACGATTTCGGGTCTGAAAGCGTTGATTTTGCCATCGATTACATTGGCTCTATTTCAAATGACGTTAATCATGCGACTGGTGCGGGCTGAAATGCTCGAAGTCTTGCGCATGGATTTTATTAAATTCGGACGCGCCCGCGGGCTTGGCAACGCCTCTATTTTTTATCGCCACGCCATGAAAAACACGTTGATCCCGGTAATTACTGTAACCGGATTACAGTTAGGTTCAATCATCGCATTCGCCATTATTACCGAAAGCGTTTTTCAATGGCCGGGCATGGGATTATTATTTATTCAAGCCATTAGCGAAGCCGATTTGCCGATTATGGCCGCCTACTTGGTGCTGATCGCATTAATTTTTGTTGTTATTAATTTAGTCGTTGATGTGCTGTATGTGTACGTTGATCCTAGACTTCGCGGTGACAGCGGAGGTGGTCATGGTTAATGCAAGCATGACCATCCTGGACAGAATCAAAGATGCTTCGGCGCGGTTTTTTGATAGCGATATCTGGTATTCTTTTAAACAGTCACCGGGTGCGATGATTTCAGCAGGGGTTGCCGCAATCATGATTTTAGCGGCCCTTTTCGCGCCATTGTTGGCCTCACAAAACCCATTTGATTTAGCGCAAATCGATTTGATGGACGCCAGCATGCCGCCAGTTTGGATGATTGATGGCGACCCTCGATTTGTTTTAGGTACTGATGACCAAGGCCGGGATATTTTCTCAACCATTTTATATGGATCGCGTATTTCTTTGTTTGTTGGGTTTGCATCTGTCGTCGTTTCGTTAATTATTGGTGTCGGACTGGGTTTATTAAGCGGCTATGCTGGTGGACGAACTGATGCCATTATTATGCGGATTGCTGATGTGCAATTATCATTCCCAGCTATTTTAATCGCCCTTTTGATCGATGGTATCATTCGAAATATTTTACCCAAAGAAGCGCACGGTGAATTGGCGTTGTATGTGATTATTTTTGCCATTAGCATTTCCGGCTGGGTGCAATACGCGCGCACGGTCAGGTCATCTGTCATGAGCGAAAAAGTCAAAGAATACGTGCAAGCGGGTCAGGTCATTGGGTTAAGTGGCATCACCATTGTTATTCGCCATATTTTACCAAACGTATTGGGGCCGGTGTTTGTTATTGGTACTATTCATTTGGCATTGGCAATTATAATCGAAGCTACACTTAGTTTTTTAGGGGTCGGTTTGCCGCCAACAACCCCGTCTTTGGGAACGCTAATAAGGATTGGCAATGAATACCTTTTTTCAGGCGAATGGTGGATCACAATTTTTCCGGGCTTTGCGCTGATTTTATTGGCATTGTCTGTAAATTTATTAGGCGACTGGTTGCGCGACGCCTTGAACCCGAAACTCAGGTAACATCATGGCATTGTTAACCATCGAAAATTTAAAAGTTGAATTCCCGGGGCGCCGCGGTGTTTTTGTGGCAGCTACGGATGTGAATTTGACTTTGGAAAAAAGCGAAATACTGGGTATTGTTGGCGAGTCGGGCGCTGGTAAATCGACCATCGGTAATGCGATCATCGGTTTGTTGGAACCGCCCGGGCGGGTGGCATCGGGTAAAGTTTATTTGGATGGCGAGCGCATAGATCAATTGGATAATGACGCCATGCGCGGTATTCGCGGGCGGCGCATTGGCATGATTTTCCAAGACCCGTTGACATCGCTTAATCCGGTTGAAACCATTGAAAGCCAATTGGTGGAAACAATTTTTCTGCATTTGGATATGTCCTTGAACGAAGCCCGCGCGCGCGCCGTGAATTTGTTGGATCAAGTGGGTATTGCCGATCCTGAAATCCGTATTAAACAATATCCACACCAATTTTCAGGCGGTATGCGCCAACGTGTTGTTATTGCGCTTGCTTTATGTGCTGAACCAGAACTGATTATTGCGGACGAGCCAACAACAGCATTAGATGTATCTGTACAGGCGCAAATTCTGGAGTTAATGAAAAAATTGTGCCGGGAACGCCAAGTCGGAATGATTCTCATCACCCACGATATGGGTGTGATTGCTGAAACCACGGACCGGGTCGCGGTGATGTATCAAGGCCGGGTCGTGGAAATTGGCAAAACCGAGCAAATCCTTGGTCAGCCCAAACATGACTATACAAAATCGTTAATCTCTGCGGTGCCAAGACCTGATATTCGTGTTCACCGCTTTCCGCTTGTCACCTATATCGAAGATGCGCAAGAACGTGCGCCGGATTTTGATATTAAAGACCATTGGTTAGGACAAGCCACAGAATACGATACATCGGATCCGGTGCTGGTGCGGTTGCACGGCATGAAAATGCGGTTTCTGGCACGCCGAGCTTTGTTGGCAAGAAATCGAATTTTTACCGATGCGGTGATGGATGTGTCGTTTGATATTAAACAAGGTGAAGTGTTTGGTTTGGTTGGCGAAAGCGGATCGGGCAAATCGACCATCGCCCGTATGATAACGGGCATTTATAAACCAACGGCCGGGCACATTGAATTTTCAGGCGTTGATTTGACATCGCTTAAAAGTCGGCGTGAAGTCAACCCGTGGCGCCGGCAAATGCAGATGGTTTTTCAAGACCCGTTTTCATCATTAAATGGCCGTATGCGGGTGCAGGACATCGTGGCTGAACCAATCCGTTTTCATGGCCTTGCAGATAGTAAAAATGAATGCCGGGATATCGTGCTTGATCTGTTGGATGTCGTTGGGCTTGGGCGAAGGGCGGCTGAAAAATTTCCTCATGAATTTTCCGGCGGTCAGCGTCAACGCATTTCCATAGCCCGGGCTTTAGCGACAAGACCCCGGTTTTTAGTGTGTGACGAACCGACATCGGCATTGGATGTTTCTATTCAGGCACAAATTTTGAATTTGTTAAAAGACTTACAAGAAGAACTGGGTTTAACAATGTTGTTTATCAGTCATGATTTGCCAGTGATCCGGCAAATGTGTGACCGCGTCGGGGTTATGAAATCCGGCAGGTTATGTGAAGTTGCTGAAACAGAAACTTTGTTTAATGAGCCCCAACATGACTACACTCAACACCTGCTAAGCTTGATGCCGCGTTTGGGTCATTTTTCAGCGTAATTTAAGTGGATAACAAGAAAGGTTAACTTCATGCAGAAACTTTTTAAAGGGGGGCTGGTTTTTGATGGCAAAGATGCATTGCTTGAAAACAAGGCCGTATTGATCAATGACGGGCTTATTGAAAAAGTTTCAAATATAGCAGAATTTGATGGTTTTTCAGGGGACGTTGTTGACACCACTGATGCCACTTTATTGCCGGGTTTTGGTGATTGTCATGTGCATTTGTGTTACCAAGGAAGCAACGATCCATCAACCACATTATCGAAAATGTTGCCCGGTGACATTACCATGAAAGCCTTGGAAAACGCACAAACGTCATTGAAACGGGGGATCACCCGCCTGCGTGATTGTGGTGGTAAAGATTATCTGGAATTCGCCGCCCGCGACGCCATTAATAAAGGCATATTCCAAGGTCCGCATATTCATGCATCAGGAAAAATGATTTGCATGACCGGCGGGCACGGCAACCGCTGGGGGCGCATTGCTGATGGTGTCGATGAAGTTGTGAAAGCCGTGCGCGAACAAATTCACGCCGGTTGTGACATGGTGAAAATCATGGCGACGGGCGGGGTGATGACGCCGGGTGTCGATCCCGAAGACGCCCATTATTCAGCTCCAGAATTAAAAGCGGGAATTAGTGAAGCCCACCGGTTCCACCGCAAAACCGCGAGCCATGCCCAAGGCATGGAAGGTATTTTAAATGCCGTGCGGGGTGGCATTGATAGCATTGAACATGGCATTTTTATGGATGATGCGTGTATCAACGAAATGCTGGCGGCTGGAACCTATTTAGTCCCCACTTTGTCGGCTTTAAAAAATATTTTGTTGAATGAAGATAACGGTATTCCTGATTTTATCATTGAAAAATCCAAACGTATTACAGGCACGCATCAAAAATCTATGATGGCTTATTATCATGCTGGCGGAAAAATTGCCCTTGGTACCGATGCCGGGACACCGTTTAATTTGCACGGTGAAAATTTAATGGAATTGGCCTATATGGTCGAATGCGGAATTTCAGAAATTGATGCGCTTAGGTCCGGTTGTTTTAATACAGCTGATTTGATGGGACTAGATGACCAAGGGGTTATCAATGATGGAGCCCTTGCTGATTTGCTGATCGTTAAAGGCAATCCTGTCAAAAATATTATGGCAGCAGCCGACTATAAAAATCATATGGCCGTGTACAAAGCGGGGCAATTAGTTTAATTCAATTGGTATAGTTTGGGCGTAGAGCTTACGCGCATTTTTAGTTTCTATAATCTATTTTTTCTTAATAAAAGGTTGTCACTGTGTGCGGAATTGTTGGTGCATTTAATCCCCAAACAGTCAAGGTTGCCGCGCCTGACATCATCAATAAAATGCGTGACTGCTTGGCTCACCGAGGGCCTGATGGAACAGGGGCATGGCGTTCACAAGACGGAAGTTGTGCGTTAGCCCACCGTCGGTTGGCGATAATTGATCTGAGTGATAATGCGGCTCAGCCGATGCTTAATATTGATCAATCCGTAGCCGTTGTTTTTAACGGCGAAATTTATAACCATAAAGAAATTCGCCAACAACTTGAACGCCTAGGAAAATATCAATGGCGGACGGATCACTCGGACACCGAAGTATTACTCCATGCCTATCAAGAATGGGGCATCGATTGTGCCAACAAATTTTACGGCATGTTTTCTTTTGCTATTTATGACAGTCGCAACCGGGCCAAACCTGTATTGCATTTGCTGCGTGACCGGATGGGTGTTAAACCGCTTTATATAACGCAAACAAAACATGGCGAATGGTTGTTTGCATCTGAAATTAAAGCGTTATTTATGCACCCTGAAATATCCCCTGAAATGGACAGTACGGCGTTCGGGCATTATTTAACTTTTGTTGTCGCCCCGGCACCGTTGACGATGTTTAAAGGCATTTTTAAGATTCCCGCAGGGTGGCATATTTCCATTGATCATTCAGGCCACGGTAAAGCTGAACAATGGTATGATAAAACCATTATGACCACAGACAGGCTTCGGGAAACGGATATTTCAGAAGACCAAGCGGCGGATCAATTATTATCATTGCTTAGAAAATCTATATCCCGGAGAATGGTTGCCGACGTGCCTTTTGGTGTGTTGTTATCGGGTGGGGTCGATAGCAGTTTGAACGTGGCATTAATGGCCGAACAAATGGACCGTCCGGTGACAACGTTTTCAGTGGGTTATGAAAACGAACCTGATTACAATGAATTTGATCAAGCCCGCATGGTCGCTAAAAAATTTTCAACCCAGCATTTTGAAACGTCTATTTCGGCAACAGATGCACAAAATTTTTTACCAGAAATGGTGCGGTTACAAGACGAACCGGTGGCCGATAACGTTTGCATCCCACTCTATTTTTTATCGGGGTTTGTGCGCCAACACAATGTCCCGGTTGTGCAAGTCGGCGAAGGTGCCGACGAACACTTTTTAGGCTATTGGTGGTGCGCTCATTACCGGAATTTGGTTCAGCAATCAGCACGTCGTAAAAACCCTGTGGCTTGGCTAAAATCTCAAGCCCAGCGCATGCGCGGTCATCCCAACGATCAAGACGCCATGAATAGGCGGTTGCAATTAAACCAGCCCGCATTCTGGGGTGGGGCTGTGAGCTGGTGGGGGCCGATGCGTGATAAATTGATACCGCAGCACAGTTCTTTTTCCAGTATTCCTGATTGCCCTGTCGAAGGGCTTTTGCCAAATCAATTAACGACCCTGGAAAGTCAGGATGTGGTGATGTCGCACTTGCAAAATGCGGGGGGAACAAATTCCGGGGGCACGCCATCCGATGCGGTTTTATCAGAGTATGGGGCGCAAATATGGACCGTGTTAAATGCAATGATATGGCATGACTGCTGGGTAGAGGGTCATGAAAACTGTTTTTAAATCTACGTCGTTAAATGATATCGTTGTCATCGCCGCTTATCCACCGAATGAGCAGTGGTTGAATTCGATAAGAGCGGATGGTGTGTCTGTTGATGTGCGCTTGTTAAAAGACTTGCGTCACCCATCTATGTTTTTGACGATTAAAAAAATACGTGCTGAAAAAATAGGGCGGCTGATCATTTATGCCTTTTCATTAGAAGTACGCCCGTTGATCCCGATTATGAAAATATTCGCCCATTTATTGGCGGCAAAACGGGTTCAACTTGTGACCCATGACGGGCCACCGCAGCTGGTAACACGCCTTGATGCGATCAAGTCAGGATTTTTAACGGTTGGTAGTTTGCTGGACGGTTATTGGCGGTGGTGGCAAAGCCAAAAGCAACTAAAAAAAATCCAAGAACTGCCAAGAATGACGTTTGCGGAGCCTGTTCATCAACCGTCATCCGTTTTGTATATCAAAGCCAATCCTATGGGCCAAGGACCGGTGGGAGGTGCCGCCGCTCATACGGCAGGTGTGATCAATGGGCTTTCAAAAGCGGGATGTAAAGTGACATATTTGTCTATGGAACCACCAGTTGAAACAAATGGTGATATCCAGTTTCATGAAGTCACCCCGCTTAAAACCGCTGTGCCGCCATTAAATAGCATCTCGAAAGCAGGTGAATTTAATTTGCTGCGTGCCCACCATCATTTTGTTCAATCCGGTGTGGAATTGCCCGTAACGGATTTCATTTACCAACGTTTGTCATTGGATAATTATTCTGGTGTTGTTCTTTCCCGTAAAATGAAAAAGCCATTGGTTGTTGAATATAACGGCTCCGAAGTTTGGGTGGCTAAAAACTGGGGCAATGGTTTAGCCATGACTGAAACGGCTAAAAATGCCGAACAAGTCATGCTTGATCATGCGACACTCATTGTCACCGTATCAGAAGTGCTGAAACAGCAGTTGATATCGTTGGGGGTCGATGCACACCGAATTATTATGATCCCAAATGGTGTCGATGCCAGCCGGTATCACCCAAGCCGATATTCAAAAAATGAAATTGAACTTATCCGCAAACAGGTAAAAGCTAAAAAGTCATCGGTTGTTTTTACATTTGTGGGAACCTTTGGGCCTTGGCACGGTGCTGAAATTTTCGCTAAAGCCATATCTCAACTCATTCAAAACCATAAAAAAATCCTAACCGAACATAATGCTCAATTTGTCTTCGTCGGGGAGGGTTTATGCAAACCTGATGCAGAATCCGCATTGAGTGCAGGTAATGATGAATTTGTAACGTTTACGGGGATTGTAGCACAATCAGAAACACCCAAGTATTTGCAAATGTCTGATGTGGTTATATCGCCACATGTGCCCAATCATGATGGCACGCCATTTTTTGGATCACCAACAAAGCTATTTGAATATATGGCTTCAGGAAAACCGATTATTGCCAGTGATCTGGAACAAATTGGTGATATATTAAAGGCGTCACCAAAAATACATGACTTGAAATCATTGCCCGTTAATGAAAAACCACCGCAACAAGCGTGTGCGATTTTGTGCAGGCCCGGTCATGTGGATGAGCTTGGCAAAGCGATTTTATTTTTACTTGAGCGCCCCGAATGGCGAAAACAATTAGGTCGACAAAGCCGGGATTTGGCATTGGAAAAGTATACATGGGATCACCATGTCCGTATCATGTTGGATGCATTAAAGCATGTTGATTTTAAGTCTCAAGGAAAAATATAGAATGTCTGAGAGCGTGCTTATATCCCAGTACCCATTGACCGCAGATTATTTGTTGCGGTTTAAAGAACAAACTGGGGAAACGCCTGAAACAATAGTCGTTTCAAATATCACAGCAGACGGGTACATGGAATTGTACCGTTATTTCAGAACCATAAGAAAACAAAAACTATATATTGCTTTGGTCGATTTTTCGACCCATCCGGCAACCCCTCCTTTGGTTATGATATCGTGGTTAATAACGGTGAAACATAGAATTATTATTGACCCGGATTTTAATCAAAAAACGATTGGTATTGGAGACCTTTTACAATTCAGTTCGATGTTTGCAAAAGCTATTTTTTCAGGCTTCGCAGCTTTTGGTAAAAGTGCTTTTTTAGCATTTCGTTTAAAAAATAAAAACCGGGTTGAAGTCTGTGAAGTTACACACAAAAATATTTTTTATCTTAAATCAAACCTTTGGTTGGGGGTGCAAGCGGGCGGTGCGTTAACGCACACAAGGGGTGTGATTACAGGGCTGGTTAACAATGGCTTTCGGGTAAGGTATGTCTCTTCTGATGACGGATTCCAGGGGCTAGATAACACCTCTATTGAAACCCGTGCGATCCCTATGTTTGATAGTTTTTGCGTGCCGAGAGAGCTTAATTATTATCGCCTAAATTTGCGCAGCATGAATGAAAAATGGATCGCAACAAATTCAGACAGCCGTTTTATCTATCAACGTTTGTCACCGGGCAATATTGCTGGCGTGATGCGTTCTCGTACTCATAAAATACCTTTGATAATTGAATATAATGGATCTGAAGTGTGGCTGTCGAGAAACTGGGGAACGCCATTTACATTTGAAAAAATGGCTCTCAGGCTGGAAAATATTACTTTACGCCATGCACATTTAATCGTCGTTGTATCGAACGCGTTAAAATCTGAATTAATTGGTCGTGGCATCCAACCTGAACGTATCATATGCCAACCCAATGGTGTTGATACTAAACGCTTTGATCCGACGATATATGACCGATCATTAAAAACTCAACAACGGCAAAAACTAGGTATACCTGAAAAAGCATTTGTTGTGACATTTGTTGGTACATTTGGCTTGTGGCACGGTGTTAATGTGCTGGCATCTGCACTGCGCCAATTTTTTGAGTGCGACCCAACGTGGATGAAAAAACATCAACTACATGTTTTGTTTATTGGTGACGGCGTGCATCGAGCGAGTGTCGAAAAAATACTGGATTTACCGGGCCTTGAAAAATTTTTTACTCTTGGAAATTTGATATCCCCAGATAAAATTCCATCTATCCTAGCCGCGTCTGACGCATTCATTGCACCGACAATCGGCAATCCCGATGGCACGGAATTCTTTGGCTCGCCAACAAAATTGTTTGAATATTTAAGTATGGGGCGCCCGGTTATTGCCAGTGACATTGCGCAAATATCCGATGTTTTGAAAAACAGTCCGGTGCTGGAAGATTGCCCTGACAAAGACAGCAATGACGATGTTGGTTCATGTGGTATTCGAGTGTGTCCAGGAAATGAGAAAGACATCATTGGTGCTATGCGATATCTTGCCGAGCATCCAAAATGGTGCGCGCGTGCGGGTATTAATGCACGTCGCATTGCCGAGTCAAACTATACTTGGGATCACCATGTCATGGCTGTGTTAACGGCCATTGAAGGTTTGCCCAAGACCGATGCATCAAGACAACCCGTGCGTATTCTGATTAATGGCTTGCATTCCAAAAGCGGAGGTGGGGTAACCTATTTAAAAAATGTTCTAGACCTTTTTGCACAAGATCCAGATGTCGAAATTCATTTATGTATGCACGAAAGCCAACGTGACATCACAATAGATGAAAGTAATATTTTTGTGCACCGGTTAAAATTTAAACAGGGTTTTTGGCGACTTTTGTGGAAAGAGCAATTATTGTTGCCAAGGCTGGCGAGTAAAATATCTGCGGATGTGACCTTTTCCCCTGCTAATTATGGACCAGTTGCTGCCAAAAACACGGTCATTTTACTGAGAAATGCATTGAGTGTTGCATTTGTTGAAAAACGTTTTGGAAAACTGATTTATTGGTTTTTACTAAGCATTGGCACGGTCGTGTCGATGGCTTGTGCCAAACAAATTATTACCGTCTCAGATTATGCAAAAAAATCGGCCGGCGGGGGGCTGCTGGATGTTTTTAAAAATAAATTCACAATCATACCCCACGGCATCAGCAAGCAATTTTGTAGTAGTAGATCAAAGCGGAAGTCTTATTTATTAGCGGTCTCTGATTTATATGTGCAGAAAAATTTAAAAAATCTTATTTTGTCCATCAGCAAACTAAAACGTGATGACCCCGATATTTTTTTGAAAATTGCAGGGCGGCCAATTGATAAACATTATGCGGCTGAACTTACCCAACTTGTTGAAATCAAAGAATTGCAAAATAACATCCAATTTTTAGGGCACGTTGATGCCAGCAACCTTGTATCGCTTTATCAGCAATGCCAATTGTTTGTTTTCCCATCAAGTATTGAAACTTTTGGTAACCCATTGGTCGAAGCGATGGCTTGTGGTGCACCTGTTGTTTGTTCCAATGTGGCTGCCATGCCCGAAGTCGTGGGCGATGCGGCACAGTTTTTCGATCCATCCAATGTCCATGATATGGTACACGTCATTCGAAATGTGATGCGTAATCAAAAATTAAAACGTGAAATGAGTGCCAAGTCGTTAGAACAGGCGAAACGCTATTCATGGCAGAATACGGCATCAAAGACGCTGGACATTTTAAAACGTGTGGGTGGTCTGGAAAAACTTAGAAAGTAATTCAGGAAAAAGCCTGACCCGATTTGGCGCCGAATTTTTTCAAAATTTTTGCCAATGGGCAAAATCCGGTGAATGCGGCCTGAAACAGGTTGGCGCCGACAAAGGCCGTTAACCATAACCAGTTTGCATCATGCAGTTGGGATAAGACAAGACTGACCAGGATAAATGATCCGGCAAATGCCATGACAAGACGATCGATACTCATAATAAGGGACTCCTGTTGTTCGAATTAGATTGTTTAGGGCAATAAAGTTGATAAAGGGTTTTTAGAATTTCATTTACGGCATTGTCTTTGATGGAATAAAAAATCATTTGCGCCTGACGGCGGGTGGACACCAAATTTTGGGCTCTTAAAACGGCAAGATGTTGGGAAAGCGCCGATTGGCTTAAGCCGATAATATCAACAAGTTCATTAACCGACAGTTCGCATTCCCCTAAATGGCAAAGGATCTGTAGGCGCTTTTCGTTGCTCATCATTTTAAGCAGCTCAGCGGCTTTTTGTGATTGTTTTTGTAAATCCATCATATTCATGATTGCTAAATTAGCAAATACTTATATAATATGCAAGCACAGACTTAGCATCAAGACCTATTAATTTATTTTCCAAGATAAAAGGAGCCTTTTATGTCTTCACGTTTTCCATTCGCCCATCTGTTCGGGGGCGTGGTGTTTATTGTCTTTTTAATGATGAACACAGCCCAAGAGGTGCGTGCTCAACAACAGCCATTGACGATTGAAATGAAAAACGTTGACGATCTAAAAGGCGTATTTGCGACTGTTGAAAGCGTAGATGTTACTGGTGCCCGGGCGCTGAATACGGGCACGATCACGGACTTGAATGTAGAAGAAGGCAGCCGGGTCCAAGCAGGGGCCATCATCGCGCGCGTCAGCGATCCTAAACTTGAATTAGAAATCAAGGCGTTGAATGCGAAGCTGGCTTCGATCCGTGCAGAACAAAAACTTGCCCGGACTGATTTAGCTAGGGCAATATCTTTAAGGAAATCCGGTGCTGGTAGTCAAGCTCGGCTTGATCAGGCAGAAACCCGTGTGGAAGTCTCGGACAGGGCACTCGCGGCTATGAAAGCTGACCGCTCAGTTATTGCCCAGCGTCAATCAGAAGGGGCCGTGCGGGCACCGAAATCAGGGCGAGTTCTTGATGTTAAAGTCACCGATGGCGCGGTTGTTGTCGCCGGTGAAGTGGTCGCATCGATTGCTGTTGAAAGTTACGTGCTGCGCTTACGTTTACCGGAACGTCATGCGAGGTCATTAAAAAACGGTGCCAACGTTTCTATCGTTGGTCGGGATCTGGATATACCGGATCAACAACAATCCAAGTTAATCATGGGTATCGTAAGCCAAATCTATCCTAAAATAGAATCCGGGCGGGTGGTGGCCGATGTCACGGTACAGGGATTGGGAGACTATTTTGTTGGCGAACGTGTTCGGGTAATGATTTCAACGGGGATGCGAAAAGTGATTACCATTCCGACAGAATATTTGACGTGGCGGTTCGGGCTTTCCTTTGTCAGGTTGGATAACAATAGGGAAGTCGTTGTTCAGGTCGGGCAAAAAATTGCGGACGGTATTGAAATTCTTTCAGGATTAAACCCCGGTGATGTGATCACCTGGCCAATGAAAAAACCTATGGGTAAGGAAGCCATAAAATGAAACTTGGATTTTCAGGCTGGTTGACGAAAACTTTTATTGTTTCTCCATTGACGCCACTTTTTTTATTGGCGTCCGTTGCTGTTGGGGCCATTGCGCTTAATGTTTTACCGCGCGAAGAAGACCCGCAAATCAGCGTTCCCATGGTCGATATCATGGTCCGGGCCGATGGTCTAAAAGCCGGGGACGCCGTAGAATTGGTCACAGAACCGCTAGAAGATTTAATCAAAGGTATTGACGGCGTTGATCAGGTGTATTCGCAAACCAGAGATGACTTTGTGACCGTCACTGCCCGGTTTGACGTCGGCACGGACGAAGATGTGGCCAACGTGCGGGTGTTCGAGGAAATCAAAGCCAATATTAATCGCCTGCCTGTAGGTGTTCCGGAACCGCTGATTGTCGGTCGTGGTATTAATGATGTGGCGATTTTGAATTTAACCCTGTCGGTATCGGATAAGGCAGCGACGAATTGGGATGATAACAAGTTGTTTGCTTTAGCCGATGAACTGCAACACGTTTTAACGAAAGTCGACGATGTAGGGACGTCTTATATTGTTGGCGGTAGGGCTGATCAAATTCGTATCGAACCGGATCCGGAACGTTTGGCGCTATATGGCATCACGCTCAATCAGCTTGTAGAGAAGGTTAAAAACGCCAACAGGTCTTTTCAAGTGGGTCGTGTGCGTGACAAAGGGGCATCCATTCCCGTTGTCGCTGGACAAACTTTACAAGGGGTGCCGGATGTCGGCTTGTTGGTTCTGAATAGTTATGATGGCCGACCTGTGTATGTTAAAGACGTGGCAAATGTTGTCACAGGCGGTGTTCCTGATGAAAAACGGGTCTGGCAAATATCCAAATCTGAAGACGGGGCGTTGATTAGAAAGCCCGCGGTGACGATTGCTTTTGCTAAACGAAAAGGTGCGAATGCCGTCGCTGTCGCGAAAGATTTATTAAACCGTCTGGATATGGAAAAAAGTCGACTTTTGCCACAGGACATAAGCGTGTCTGTGACCCGGAATTACGGGCAAACGGCATCGGACAAGGCAGACACATTATTGTTCCATTTGATACTGGCAACCATATCCATCGTCGTTTTAATCACGGTGGCTCTTGGATGGCGCGAAGGCGTAGTCGTGATGGTGGTTGTGCCAACGACAATATTACTGACATTATTTGCATCTTACCTGATGGGATATACCATCAATCGAGTTAGCTTGTTCGCATTAATTTTTTCCATCGGAATTTTGGTTGATGACGCCATTGTCATTGTTGAAAATATCGTCCGTCATTGGCGTTTAAGGGATGGCCGTTCAGCCGTAGATGCGGCTATCGAAGGTGTCGCCGAAGTGGGAAACCCGACGATTATCGCAACCTTGACCATTATCGTGGCGTTGTTGCCAATGATGTTTGTGTCGGGTCTGATGGGACCATTCATGAGTCCGATACCGGCCAATGCATCGGCGGCCATGATTTTTTCATTTTTCATTGCGGTCGTTATCACGCCTTGGCTGCTTTATAAAATGAAGCCGGACAAGCAGGGGAAACAGACGCTTGAACTGCAGCATTCAAAACATAAATATAGCGCCCTTGGCCGATTTTATTTATACGTAGCAACGCCGTTGTTAAAAGGGCGTAAACGTTCAATTATTTTTTTATTAACGGTTGGTGCGCTGACATTGTCATCATTGGGCGCTTTTTACACAAAATCCGTTACCGTCAAATTATTACCTTTTGATGATCGATCCGAATTACAGGTTGTCGTGGATTTACCCGAAGGATCACCTTTGGAACAAACCGACCGGGTTCTGTGGGCTATGGCGTTAAAGCTCGAAGACTTACCAGAACTAACCGATATTCAAGCTTATACAGGCACATCCATGCCGTTTAATTTTAACGGATTAGTCCGTCATTCCTATTTGCGGCAAAGCCCGGAACTTGGGGACTTGCAAATTAACCTTAAACCGAAAGAAGAACGAACGCGGGGCAGCCATGCCATCGCAATTGATATACGGGCGCGTCTGGAAACATTGAAAATTCCAAAAGGAACATCGGTGAAAGTTGTCGAAGTGCCGCCGGGACCGCCCGTGTTGGCGACTTTATTAGCAGAAATTTATGGCCCCGATGCAGAAACCCGTAGGACCGCAGCGTCAGAAGTTAAAAAGGCTTTTAACAGCATCGATTTTATCAAAGATGTCGATGATAGTTTTGGAGTGCCAGCCAATCGTATGCGCATTGAAATTGACCGTGAAAACTTGGAATTTTTCGGGGTCGAAGAACAGGCGGTCTACGATACTATCGAAGCTCTGTTGAACGGCGTTCGTGTCGGTTATTCTCAACGCGGTAAAGGTGTTGATCCTATAGAAATAACAGTGCGTTTGCCAAAATCGTCTTTGACTTTAAGCGAAGCCATGTTGACGACGCCTGTGCCATCAAAAACCGGTGCTGTTGAATTGGGTGATGTGGTTAAATTAAAACTGGAAAAATCTAGTTTTCCTATTTTTCGTCGTAATGGCCGTTTTGCAGAAATGGTGACGGCTGAATTGGCTGGCCGATTTGAAGCGCCTATTTATGGTATGTTTGAGGTCGAGAAAGTTCTTGCTGATTCAAAAAGCGATCTTACCGTGCGTTATGCAGGGCAACCAAAAGATGAAAATAAAACGTCTTTGTTATGGGATGGAGAATGGGAAGTCACCTATGTCACGTTCCGCGATATGGGGGCTGCGTTTATGGTCGCTATTTTGGGAATCTATTTGCTGGTCGTGGGTCAGTTTGGCAGTTTTAAATTACCTTTGATCATACTGGTCCCGGTGCCGTTGACATTTATCGGAATTATTTTTGGGCACTGGATTTTAAACGCCCCCTTCACAGCCACATCCATGATTGGGTTTATTGCGTTGGCCGGGATCATCGTTCGCAATTCAATTTTATTAGTAGATTTTATCCGTCACCATCAACAATCTGGTGAGCCATTGCGCAAATCGTTGTTAGAAGCTGGAGCCATTCGTTTTAAACCGATTTTCCTGACGGCTGTTGCTGCGATCATCGGAGCTGCGTTTATTCTGGCTGATCCCATATTTCAAGGGTTAGCCATATCCATGGTGTTCGGTTTGTTATCGTCCACAGCCCTGACATTGTTGGTTATTCCGGCTATTTACATATGGCTTCGCGATGACGGTGTGGAATAACCGGGCACGATTAATCGGGAATAAATACAGTTGATCCGGTTGTTTTTCGGGCTTCGAGGTCGATGTGCGCTTGCTTGGCTTGGCTTAAAGGGTAGCGTTGGCCGATGTTGATTTTGACTTTTCCTGACGCCACCATATCAATAAGACCGCCTGCGATATTGACCAAGTCTTCACGTTTGGCTGTATGGGTCATCAGCGTTGGTCGGGTCAGGTAAAGAGATCCTTTGGCAGCCAAAATACCGGGATCAAAGGCTGTAACAGGGCCCGATGCATTGCCGTAACTGACCATGACACCCAATGGTTTTAAACAATCCAGCGAGCCTTCGAATGTGTCTTTGCCAATGGAATCGTAGACCACGGGAACGCCTTCACCGTTTGTGATGTCGCGGACACGGTCAGTGAAATTTTCAGACGTATATAGAATTGGATGATCACAGCCGTTGGCTTTCGCTAATTCAGCTTTGGCGTCCGATCCAACGGTACCAATGACGGTTGCTCCTAATGCTTTTGCCCATTGACACGCAATCAATCCAACACCACCGGCTGCTGCGTGAATTAAAATGGTATCGCCTTTTTGAACGGGATAGCTGCGGTTTAATAAATAAGACGCGGTCATGCCTTGTAACATCATGGCGGCGGCTTGTTCATCATCAATACTGTCCGGTATTTTAATCAACCGGTGGGCGGGTATATTGCGTGCTAAAGCATAGGCGCCAACGGGCAATCCGGCATAAGCAACCCGGTCACCGATGGAAAACCCATCTACGCCCGATCCTATGTCTTCGACAACACCAGCGGCTTCCATGCCGATGACGGCAGGGTATTCTGCTAATGGGTAAAGCCCCGTACGGTGATAGACATCAATATAGTTGAGCCCAATTGCCGTTTGTTTGAGCCGGACTTCACCTTCAGTCGGTACCCCGACTTCAATACTTTCATAAACCAATTCATTGGCTGAACCGGGTTTGTGTATACGAACGGCTTTGGTCATGGTCGACTCCAATCTTAAAAACTTAGTGAAATGTCTTTATGAACAGACAAACATGTGGCAATGATTTTCGCTTGATCAACTGTTAACCGCTCTTGTTGACGTAATCCGATGGTGCCAATAATAGACTGGTTATAAGCTTTCAATCCTGACAACAAATCCGTTGCCGCTTTTCGACGCCATTCGACTTCGGTTGCAAAAAGAGCCAGCCCTTTTTCTAATTCTTGCAAGGATTTGGCGCGGTCCAGTTTTTTACCTTTAAGGGCGCGCCGGGCTTTATTTAGCTTCGATTTGATAGCAGAAGCCCCTGCAACCGAACCCAATTTACTGGCGATGGATTTAATGGTTTTCATCGCTTGTTTGGGTTCATCATTTTCAATAACCTGACGCAAGTTTTCGAGGTTTTCACTTTGAGCAGATAAAGCATCAGCACTATTGATGAGTTTTTGCAGGTTTACCAATGGTTCATAAGCATCATCAACGGTGCGGCGGTATTTAAGCCGGGCAACACTTTCAGCTTTTTCCAGTTTTAAATAACGTTTGCGAGCTTTTTCCCATGTTTCAGGAATCTGCACGGATATCTGTTGTTTCTTAGTGTTTAAGCCATCGATTTCTTGTTGCATGGCATCCAAATCAGATTTTTCGGCAAAGCCGCTATCGGATAACCTGCGTAACTGGATTGATCGTTTTTTTAATGTGACATCGATGCGGCGGATACGTTTTTGCAATGCGCGCACTTCGACATGTTGCGGACGATATTCGGGTATATAGGCTTGAAGCGCGGCTTTTGCGGCTTTGATGTTGGCAACCTTATCGAAGACTGTTTCAGCTAAATCTAATCCTTCGACAAAAGCTTTTTGTTGTTTTTCTGGAATATAACTTAAATCCAAAGTCCTAGCCGTTGAAATGGTTTTCAGGATGGATGTTTTATCCGTTTCATAAATACCAAAAACATAACTTTCGATACAGACTTGCAACACAGGGCTTTTCGGTGGTGGAGCGGTTTCCGATGTCAGGTAAACCCGGTTGGGCAGGTAATTCACCAAATAGGGATAGAAGCCAACAATGCCCAAACCGACGAGCTGAAGCATAATAAACGGAATGACACCTTTGTACATTTGCAGGGTTTTTACCGATTTTGGCGCGACCCCGCGCAGGTAGAACAAGGCGAAACCAAAAGGAGGTGTCAGGAACGAGGTTTGCATATTGACCCCGATCATCACGCCGAGCCAAACGCCGGTGATGTTGGCTGCCGGATCGGATAGTAAAATAGGTGCGATAATCGGAACCACGACGACTGCGATTTCAATAAAGTCCAGAAAAAAGCCAAGAACAAAAATTACGGTCATAACGACAATGAATTTGGACGCAAATCCGCCGGGCAGATTGGATAGGAACTCACGAACAAGGTCTTCGCCGCCAAAGGCACGGAACGCTGCCGTTAACATGGCCGCCCCTAACAGAATAATAAAGACCAGCGCCGTTGTTTTGGCGGTTTCAATCATTACATCGTTCAACGTATCGTCGATTTTGTAGGCGCGCCAACCGCTCCAGAAAATTGAAGCTAAAAAGGCAATGACGATGGCAAGGGCCAGCCAGATTCCAACGACCGCTTCGCCTTGGATGTTTTTAATGTTAATGTCGTACATTGAATTGACAATGGATAATAAAATCAATGATACAATAGCTAGAATAGACGGATAAAAAGCGCCTTTTTGTCCGTCCATCAACCGGTACCCGGCCATGATCATGGCACCCAACGCACCAATAGCGCCGGCTTGGTTAACGGTTGCTATGCCCATTACGATGGAGCCAAGTACCGTAAAAATCAAAGTTAATGGCGGCACCAGTGCAAGAAACAGGCGTTTCAGGAAATGAATATCGTATTTGCCTTCAAAAGGCACGGGCGGGGCGGCTTTTGGTTTGATCAGGGCAAAAATCAAGATGTAGGCCATATACAATCCGACCAGTACCAAGCCGGGTAACAGGGCGCCTAAGAACATTTCCCCTGCACTTGTCGATGTGACGCCGAATTCGGACGGCATTGAAAAACTGCCCGTGGCATTTTTAAAATCCAGCTTGCGTAAAGTTTGCGCTTGGTCTGTGGCGCTTGATAACTGATCAGCCAGAATAATCAAAACAATTGATGGAGGAATGATTTGCCCCAATGTGCCCGCTGCACTGATGGTGCCGGTGGCCAACGGTACCGAATAATTATTGCGTAACATAACGGGTAGAGAAATCAGGCCCATGGCAATGACAGTCGCACCGACAATGCCGGTGGTGGCGGCCAGCAAGGCCCCCACAAAGACTACGGAAATTCCAAGCCCGCCCGGAATAGGGCCGAACAACTGGGCCATGGCGATCAGCAAATCTTCGGCGATTTTTGAGCGTTGTAGCATGATCCCCATGAACACAAATAAGGGGATGGCGATTAATGTGTCTCGCTCGACTTCCCAATAGATGCCGCGGAAATTAGTAATGGCGGCATTTAGCCATTGTATGGGATCGCCTTGCGCAAAATAGGCCCCCGTATCGCTTTCGAATACGATGCCAGTGATGGCGGCAATACCAATGGTAATGATGGCTGATCCGGGCAACGCGTAGGCCACCGGAAAACCGGAGCCCAAAGCGGCCATTAATAGTACGATAAGTAGGATAAGGAAAACCGATTCCATAAAATTTTCTTCCGTAGATTTAGTGTGTTCAGGGGTAGTTTACTGTTGCCTTTGTACTTTACACAGGAGCGCTCGACTTAGGTGCCCCTTTTTTATATCAGATGATTTGATCCTCAGGATCCACGTGGGCATTTTTTTCGCCAATCAGAACAGCCACGTTATGCAGCAAGTAGCTGGAAAATTGGATCAACATGGTGACGGCGTAAATGATTAAAAAACCACCCATCAAATATTTGACGTACATGCCGTAACCGCTTTGAGAAATTTCAAAGTTCAGCAATGGCGCGTTAATCAGGTTTGACTTGCCCCATAAGCCTCTGTTCAAAACAATCCAGCAAATGGGGATGCCTAAAAACAATGATCCGATTGTATTTGACCACGCTTTAACGCGTTCGGAAAAACCCGCGTATAGAATATCAACACGGACATGACCTTCTTGTTGCAGGGTATAGGCACTTGCAAATAGAAATAAACCTGCATACCAGAACCGCACCAGATCACCCATGAAAGCTTGTTCGTATGAAAAAACAAAGCGGGCAATAACAATTTGAAGTTCAGCAAAAACGATTAATAAAGCCAGCCATGTAAAGCCGAGCGTGCGTGTGAATAATGCGATAACAAATCCGACGACCATAAGCGGAAGTTGGGTCATTAATCCGCGGTAACTGGCTCGCCCAAGCTGCCTTGCTATATCTGAGCCGACCAAGTCAACAAGGGCGCCTTCGACCCGGTAAAAAGAAATTGTAGCGTCAACCAGCCCGATCAGCAAAATCGACCAGAAAGCCCAGCGTGTAATAAATAAGGAAAGGCGTGTTAAGGATTCACCTTCGGTTTCCAGTTTTTGTTCAGGTGTTTTTTGTACATAGATTATTGCGAATACAAGTGCGCCTGCGTAAAAAGCAATTTGCAGCCAGCCAAGAGCAATGGATTTTCCCGAAAGCGGGGTAGATAAGGTCTCTAAGCCAAACCAGCCGTAATGGGCGGCCAAAATATTAAGGCCCGGCCATCCGCCAACAAATATAAGAAAATTATTAGCCACAAAAATCAGCGCATATGCAGCTGCAGTGAGCGCAAAAACACGTGTGATCTTACTGGAATAGCACGGGAAAATTTTTTTTGATGCGGCGCTCGTAGGGGCCGACTTAGTTTCAGTGGTAGCAAATGCTGCTTGAGGTGATGTTTCGGATGTTGAAGTCATATGAGCCTGCTTAACTGTCGCATGGAAGTCAGGGAGACTGAAAAGTATTATTGTTCAGTCTGGTAGCTAATAAAACAACAGGGAAAGCAGAGTGTGTGCCCCTGCTTTCCCATACTATTGTTTTAAACCGCTTTAAACGTCGAGTACGCGGTTACGTTGCGTCAGGTAAGCCTGATCGGAAATTTTCATCCAAGCACCGATGTCTTTACGGGCTTTAAGGAAACTTTCATGGATTTCGTTGGCTAATGGGCTGTGGGCACGAACTGTTTCAAAAACTTCTGCTGCAGCTTCACCGAAGCTGTCATAAACATCATCGTTGAATTTACGCAATTTCACGCCTTTATTGTTAACTAGATCAGCTAATGCTGTACCACTTTTAGCGTAGTATTCGGCAAACATGTTATCGTTTTCTTTGGCTGCTGCTGCTTCGATAATCGCCTGATGTGCAGGAGAAAGTTTTTCGAACCATGCTTTGTTCAAGCCGAGCATCAACGATGCGCCGGGCTCATGCATACCAGGGTAGTAGTAATATTTAGCCGCTTCATAAAACTTCATGAAGCTGTCATTCCATGGGCCAACCCATTCCGTGGCATCGAGTGCGCCGGATACAAGATTTTCATAAATTTGACCGCCGGGAAGTGAAACCGGAGACGCGCCCAATTTAGCCAATACGTCACCGCCCAATCCGGGGATACGCATTTTAAGCCCTTTGAAGTCATCAGCTGAATTGATTTCTTTATTAAACCAGCCGCCCATTTGCACGCCTGTGTTCCCGGCCAAGAAACCTCTTAGGCCAAAATCAGCATTCAATTTGTCCCATAATTCTTGTCCTCCGCCGAAACGCACCCAAGAATTTTGTTCAACTGCTGTTAGACCAAAAGGTACCGCCGTGAAATAGGAAAGTCCTAAATGTTTGCCTTTCCAGTAATAAGATGCGGCGTGGAAAGCTTGCGCGTTGCCGGAAGCAACTTCATCAAAGCTGTCGAATGCTCCAACACGTTCTTTAGCGGCAAAATATTGCACATTGATTTCGCCGTCGGACATATCGGCAATACTTTTTGCTAAACGCTGAGCGCCGGTGCCAAGGCCTGGAAAATCGCGCGGCCAGGTCGAAACCATAACCATTTCAACTTTTTTCTTATGAACAGCAGCAGCCGTTGGCTTCCATGTCGAAGCAACTCCAGCGCCTGCGACAGCTGTTACGCCAGCTGCTTTAAGTACGTCACGTCTTTTCATTTGGTCGTCTCCCTAAATGGTGTGATCTTTTGAGTAGGTGATCGTTAATTATCTATTCCTTGGTTCTTTGCCAAGATTAATGCCATGAATAATTTGAACGTTGAGTTAGTTCATTTTTGTTCTCGCCAAAAAAAACAGTTCTTTTGAAAGAAAATTATCCGGACGACAGCCACATGACCTAAAAAAAGGTAAATTGTCAAGCAAACTGAACCTAAATTTTTTACTAAAGTTTAGCGTGATCGTAGGAGAATATTCTCTAAACGTGTAATTTAAAAGGTATGTGTCTTGAGGCAATGGCTGGAAAAGCTTTGTTTGTTCACATTTAGAAATAACAAAAATTTATGTAGATTTTTGAGAGATTAAATAATCAGTCGAATAAAGCGTCAATGTCGTCTTGATTAAGCCCTTCGGATTGTGGCCCGTGCAGAAGGTTTTTATCGGCGGCATCGCGTTCATCATCAGACGCAAATACCATGCCTTGTGTATCAGCCGTGCCGTTTTCGATTTGCCAGATATCAATCATTTTTGATAATCGTTCTTCAACGTAATTGAGCGCATTCACGACTTTGTTGATGCGCTGACCTGTAATATCTTGAAAACTACAGGCCGTTAATAAATCGGTGCCGACATAATCCAGTTTGTCGATTTCAGGTTCGATGCCATCGGGATCACCTTCGCTGATGCGGCCACGAATGCCTTCTGTCAGGACAGAAATTTGTTCGGCGCTATCCATAATTGAATTGGCGGCTTCTTCGGTGGCTTTAACAACTTCGGATAATTCTTCGGTGGCGACGGTCAAGCTTGTATTGGCTTCGTCAACAGGCTTTAAAGCTGCAATTTCACTTTTTGTTAAAGTGATATGTTCGTTCATAGCATGAATTTCTGCCATGATTTGATCAACCGTTGTTTTGCTGGTGTCCTCGGCCACTGCGGGCATGTCCGGAACATCAAGCTTTTCGATAAGCTTATCAAGTCGTTTATTCAAAGAGCGATCAAATTTACCATCCAGCGCATTAATGGCATCCATAACGGTGCTTAGGGAAATGTCATTGTCGCGTTCTTGAAGACGTTTTTTTTCTGCAGAAAAAAGCCGTTTTACTTGATTGGCCATGAAATTCTCCTGATGAGACGGTCTGGCTATAAGACTATTACACCTTAATTACTGATGCAACTGCGGTTGCGAAAAAAACCAGCTCTATGGTTGCTATATGGGTATAGTTGAGCGATTAACGACATAAATTAAAATCGGTTGGGTCTGTAGGGCGTAATATCCAGCGAACACGGATTGTTTTTAGCGATTTCAGAAACAATTTTCCCGGTTATGGGGCCGAGCGTGATGCCTAAATGTTGATGGCCAAAAGCCAGAATGATTTCAGGCGTTTTTTTGCTACGGCCAATGACCGGTAATGCGTCGGGAAAACTTGGCCTGAAACCCAACCAATCGCCATTGCGGTGGTCATTGAGCGCGGGTAAAATGCGTTTGGCCTCATTTGTCATGAAGTTTAATGTTTTTTTACGTTTTGCCGGTGACATACCGCCTAATTCAACGGTGCCCGCCGCGCGCAAGCCTTCATCCATAGGCGTTAAATAAAACCCGCCTGTGCCCCAGCCAATAGGACGTGATAACAAATTGTTTTGTCCACGAAAAACAACATGGTAACCGCGTTCAGTTTCAAGCGGCAACGGTTCTACCAAGTTGCCAAATAAATTTTTAGACCATGCCCCCAACGCCATCACCAATTGTCGGCAATGGATGGTGTCGCCATTTTTTTGATGCAGGGAAAGTATATTGTCGGCGGATTTTGTTATTTGTGTAATCTGCGTTTGTTTGAATGTGCCGCCTTGATTTACGAAGTGCTGACACATTTTTTGAATAACGGCCCGTGGGTCGACAAAATTAAAGGCATCAGGGAAATGAATGGCGTTGTAAAAACAGTTTGCGAGTTCTGGCTCCATTTCAAAAACGGCACCTTGTTCAAGAATTTCCATGTTAACGCCGTTATTTTTGCGCAAATCCAAGTCATGGGATGCTTGGTTATAGTTGCGTTCGGTTTCGTATAAATACAAACAGCCTTTGCGGTTGATCATTGAATGAATGTTGGCATCATCAAACAAGGGTTTGGCGGCGCGTTCCGATGCGTTTAATAACTGCGCCAGATCGTGGGCAATTTGGTTGACTTTCCCTGCACGGCAATTGAATAAAAATCGGGTCAACCAAGGCAGCATTGTTGGTAAATATTGCCATTTCACGCTAAGTGGGCTGTTTTTAGAAAATAACAGTTTAGGGATTTGCCATGGGACCGAAGGGTTGTTGATGGGCACACATCCGTATGATGCAAACGTACAAGCGTTGCCATATGATGCTCCGTTTCCGGGTTGATCACGGTCAATCAATACGGGATCGAAGCCTTTTTTTTGCAGCCATTGGGCACAGCTCATGCCAACCATTCCGGCACCAAGTACTGCGATGTCATGAATTTTTGTGTTCCCAGGTTTATGAAGGGCGGGGTTGTTCACAATGCTGTTAATTCCAATACTTTCAATGATTTCATCCTTTTCCAGATATCACAGAAAAGCTACTATGCAGCAACAGTTAAATTAATTGAAAAGGAATTATCCGTGGGTTTTAAAAATTTTGTTAACAGTGTGGGCTTTTTTTCGGTGGTTTTGTTTTTTAGTTATGCAAGCCTGGCTGCAGATCAAGGCGGTGTGGACATCCAAGACCAAGTTGTTGGTAATGGTGATGAAGCGACCCCTTATTCTGAAGTCACCGTGCATTACACAGGGCGCCTAGAAAACGGGGAAAAGTTTGATTCCAGCCTTGACCGCGGTCAACCGTTTATTTTTAAAATTGGTGCCGGCCAAGTGATTCCCGGTTGGGAACGGGGCGTGCGTGGCATGAAAGTTGGCGGCAAACGGACGTTGATCATTCCGCCGAAATTGGCTTATGGGCAACGTGGCGCGGGCGGTGTTATCCCGCCCAACGCAACTTTGACATTTGATATCGAATTGTTAGCCGTGGCTGCCCCTGCTTTTCAAAACATTGGCAATGAAAAACTTAAAACCCTGTTGGACCAAGGCGTCACAGTTGTTGATGTCAGGCGTGTTGATGAATGGAATGCCACGGGTGTTATCAAAGGCAGTAAACGGTTGACGGCATTTAATGATCAAGGCCAATTCGTTAGGACGTTTATTGATGACCTCGCTAAAATCACCGCCAAAGACAAACCGGTTATTCTGATTTGTCGGATTGGTAACAGGTCCGTTAGGTTGGCAAACTTTTTAAGCGATAAATTAGGCTATACAAATATTTATAATGTCACCGATGGCATCGTCGGATGGATCGAAGGTAAAAATCCAGTCGATAAGTAACCCAAACCGATAGCGGTTTTAATATTCAATATCACGAACATGTGAGGCTAATTGATTTTCAATTTATTCTGATGTGGATAAAAAATAACTCATTATTTAACTTTACATGTAATTGAGGGGTTTACCTATGAGTAACAGGGGTTCACTAAAAATCAGCAAAGGGCTTATGATTTGGGGAGTGGCTGTCGTGATGATGTCTGTATCGTTTTCTGCTAACGCAAAACCGTTTGGAAATCCGGACGATATTTCTTTTGCCGAGAAGCTTTGGGATAAAATGACAAACTCCCGGCTTGTCGGTAAAAACGCATTTCGTCCAATGCCTTATGATACCGCGCCACCACATGGCAACATCGTCGAAACGCTGGATGGTAAAATGGAAATGAGTGGCCGTAATGGTGTTGTTATTGTTAAGAAAAATTTTGGCGAGCGCGGTAAAACTACGGTCGAAGACGTTGCCGATAATCCCGGTCAATTCATGACCTCAGTGACGGTGATGTATAAACGTGAAAAAGGCTATGATCCGGAAAACAAGGATTGGTTCTGGGCTAAATATACACCTTTTGGAAAATTAATGAAAAACCCCAAAGGCATGGCACTGGCAGGGCGGGTCGCCAAAGGCAGCGATAAAGCCTGTATTGCATGCCATAGTTTGGCTCCCGGCGGTGATTTTGTCTACATCCATGATCGCTACGTTGATAAGTAATTTTTTTAAATGACAATTTTTAAACCCGTAAGGTGGAAACATCTTGCGGGTTTTTTTAATCAAGTTGTATGCTGATGTATTGAATTATTTTAATGGGGTACATGATGGTCGGAAATAAAAATGCTCTGGAAACCAATCCGGCAAATTATCAACCACAAACCCCGCTTTCATTTTTGCTGTGGGCGGCCTCTGTTTACCCTGAAAAAATTGCTGTCATCGATGGTGATCGGCAATATACATATCAACAGTTCCATGGTCGTTGTTTACGCCTAACATCGGCGTTAAAAAATGCCGGGGTAGGGGATGGTGATATCGTCGCTGTTATGGCCCCCAATTCAGCGCCGATGCTGGAATCTCATTACGGTGTGCCTATGGCCGGGGCTATTTTAAACGCACTTAATTTCCGTCTTGATGCCAAAACAATTGCGTTTATCCTGAACCATGCCAAGACCAAAATTTTATTGACGGACCGGGAATTTTCCCATGTTATCAAAAACGTTTTGCCGCTTATTGATCATGATTTGTTGGTGATTGATATTGATGCCCCATGGGTATCTTCAGGCGCACTTATCGGCGACATGACCTATGACGCTTTTCTGCAAACAGCGTCAAACGATTTGGATAATTGGTCGATGCCAACAGATGAATGGCAATCGATCACATTAAATTACACGTCTGGGACAACCGGTAACCCTAAAGGTGTGATGTATCATCACCGCGGCGCGTTTTTAAATGCCATGGGCAATGCAATGGTGATGGGGCTTAATCGCGACACGGTCTATTTATGGACATTGCCGATGTTTCATTGCAATGGTTGGACGTTTACATGGGCAGTGACGGCGGTCGGCGGCACCCATGTATGTGTGCGTAGCCCTGATCCAGCATTGGTTTTCCCGATGATTAATGTCCATGGCGTGACGCACATGTGTGCGGCTCCGATTGTATTAAATATGTTGATCCATTCACCGGACGATATAAAGATTGATTTCCCACAAACAGTTGATGTGGCGACGGGCGGTGCGGCTCCGCCGAGTGCAGTAATTTCGGTTATGGAAAAAATGGGGTTCCGGGTGATGCATTTATATGGGCTAACGGAAACTTATGGTCCAGCCGCGTTTTGCGCGTGGCAGGACGAATGGAGCATGTTGAGTGATGATGCCAAAGCTTTAAAAATGGCCCGCCAAGGTGTGCGTTACCCCACACTGTTTGATCAAGCTGTGCTGGATCCAATGACCATGAAAGCGGTGCCAAGTGATGGGCAAACCATTGGTGAATTGATGGTTCGTGGTAATACGGTGATGAAAGGTTATTACAAAAACAAAGCCGCGACAGATGAAGCGTTCAAGGGCGGTTGGTTCCATACCGGGGACTTAGGTGTCGTTCACCGTGATGGCTATGTGGAAATCAAGGACCGATCCAAAGACATCATAATTTCCGGCGGAGAAAACATTTCCAGTCTTGAAATCGAAGAAGTGCTTTACCGCCACAAACATGTTTTAGAAGCAGCCGTTGTTGCCAAGCCTGATGATAAATGGGGCGAAACACCATGTGCATTTGTCACTCTTAAAAATGACGATGCTGCGAGCGCCAAGGATATCATTAATTGGTGCCGGGATCATATGGCGCATTTCAAAGTTCCGGGTTATGTGGTGTTTGGTGATTTGCCAAAAACGTCGACGGGGAAAATTCAAAAATTCACGCTGCGTCAACAAGCAATAAAGGTGACGGTTGATGACTGATTTTTCATTGTCAGGAAAAGTGGCTCTTGTAACCGGCGCTTCCGGCGGATTAGGGCTTCATTTTGCAGAAGTTTTGGCAGCAAATGGGGCGACCGTTATTTTGGCCGCGCGCCGCGAAGATAAAATTGAAAAAGCGGCTCAAGTCATCAATTCAAATGGTGGAACGGCGCTCGCTGTCGCATTGGATGTCACAGACGAAACCAGCATCGATCGGGCATTTTCTTATGTTGAAAACGAACGAGGTGTTATTGATGTGATTGTCAATAATGCGGGTATTGCGACAAACGGCGCGGCTATTGATGTGACACTTGATGATTGGCGCCGGGTAATGGCGACTAATCTGGACGGTGCTTTTTTAGTGAGCCGCCGTGCCGCGCGCTCTTTAATTGATGAACACCGACCCGCGAGCATTATTAATATCGGGTCCATTTTAGGAGCGCGGACGGCGGGCGCGGTACTTCCTTATACAGTTTCCAAAGCGGGCCTACATCATATGACTAAAGTGCTGGCATTGGAATGGGCACGTTACAATATCCGGGTTAACGCCATCACGCCGGGCTACATTGAAACCGACATCAACAGGGATTATTTGAACAGTCCCGAAGGTCAGAAACTCATCAAACGTATCCCTAGTCGTCGTCCGGGGAAAATGGATGATCTGGACGGACCTTTGTTATTATTGGCATCCGATCAATCATTATATATGACCGGTTCCATCATCGCGATTGATGGTGGACATTTGGTAAGCACGCTGTAACGCTTATTTCTTTTTGGCGTGTTTGGGACGAAACGCTTTGATGATGGTATCATTGGTTTCAATATAGGCACCCTCAATCAAATCAATACAATAAGGGATGGCAGGGAACACCGCGTCGAGACAATCTTTTATGGCCGATGGTTTGCCCGGCACATTCACAATTAAAGACCGCCCGCGAACCACGGCAACTTGCCGTGACAGAATAGCCGTGGGCACGAATTTTAAAGAAACGCTACGCATCAGTTCACCAAAGCCATCCATTATTTTATCAGCAACAGCAATGGTTGCTTCCGGGGTTATATCACGCAAAGCCGGTCCCGTACCGCCTGTGGTGACAATGAGTGAACATCCTTGGGTATCGGATAAATCTTTAAGTGTCGCCTCGACGAGCGGTTGTTCATCGGCAACCAGTCTGTTGACCGCTTGCCAGTCTGTTTTTAAAGCCGCCTCAAGCCAGTTAGTGATTGCAGGGCCGCCTAAGTCTTCGTATTTGCCACGGCTAGCGCGGTCTGAAACAGTGACAATTCCGATGCGGACTGGTTTGCTTGACGTCATAATGGCTCCTTTAAAAAAAAAAGACATATTGAACTGATTAATCCGCTTTGAAATTGATCGACATCAATGCGCATAAAAAAAATATGAATAAAATAAGACATAGAGAATTATTGCCTCTGTTTTCCGGAAAATTTTTAAGGAATTTCCGCCTGTGACTATGCCTGAAAGCCAAAATAAGTTAAAAACGCCCCCTTTGTCGCCGATTCTATTGGCCGGTTTGCCCTTGGGCCCTGTTCCCAAAAGCATTTTTAATCCTTTAGCCCGAGGCATGCTTAAGCTTGTCCAACGTCGTCATGGACCGGTCTTTGAACGATTGCAAATTTTAGGGAATAAATGCATTTGTATCGAGCCTGTGGATTTGCCGATGGCATTTTTACTTCAATTTGGATCAGCCTCGCCTGCTATTACAGTCATCGACAAGGACAGAAAGAATGACCAGGCGGTCGCCGTCGTCAAAGGATCATTTCTAGACTTGCTGGACTTATTGCAGGGCAAAGCCGATGGCGACGCTTTATTTTTTTCCAGAGATCTGCTGATCGAAGGTGATACCGAGGCGATATTGACCCTGCGTAACGCACTCGATAGCGCCGACATTGATCTTAGGTCAGATTTTCTGGATGCTCTTGGTCCGTTTTCCGGTCCGGGGCGAAAAGCCGTGGATTTGGCGACAGCTATTTTCCGGCGTGCGTCCCAGGATATTGAAACCGTTTCCAGATCAATCCGTAAACAGGTTGATGATCGTCAACAGTCCCAACAAACATCCATAGAAAAAATCAAGGAGACGGTGGCCGATTTAGAAAAAACCACCAAGTCTTCAAAGAAAAAAGTGTCAAAAAAAAATGCCGGTTCATATGACCATATTCCGGGTTCTAAGCAGGAGAAAACTGACCGATGACAACAACACCTTTGCAATTGGTCTGCCCGGCGGGGACGCTTGCCGCGTTGAAAGCGGCTGTTCAAGCCGGGGCCGATGTTGTCTATTTAGGGTTCAGAGATGAAACCAATGCCCGCAATTTTCCGGGACTTAATTTCAGTCGTGAGGAATTAATACAAGGCATTAGATACGCCCATGCTGAAAACGTAGAAATTTACGTGGCGATCAATACATTTGTCGAAGCGGGGCGGCCGGAACCGTGGCATCAAGCCGTCGACGATGCCCATGTTTTGGGGGCTGATGCGGTGATTTTGGCCGACATTGGTTTGCTGGATTATGCCAAACAAAAACACCCTGATCTGCGTTTGCATTTGTCGGTACAAGCATCCGCATCAAACCCTGAAAGCATTGGGTTTTATCATCAGGCCTTTGGCATTAAGCGCGTTGTACTCCCTCGGGTGCTGACATTTGAGCAAATTCGCGATTTATGTCGACAAATTCCCGTAGAAACGGAAGTCTTTGCCTTTGGTGGTTTGTGTGTAATGGCCGAAGGGCGATGTTCGTTGTCATCATATGTCACCGGATGTTCGCCGAATATGAGCGGGGTCTGTTCGCCTGCTAGTCATGTGCGTTACCAACAATCCGGCGGCGATCTGGTGTCCCGTTTAGGTGAATTTACCATTAATTCGTTCCCCGAAGGCGAAGCCGCCGGGTATCCGACCCTATGCAAAGGACGGTTTCAGGCAGATGGCGAGGTGTCCTATTTATTCGAAGAACCGACATCGTTGAATGTTTCGGGAAACCTCCAGGAATTGGTCTCAGCCGGGGTGTCCGCCTTAAAAATAGAAGGACGTCAGCGCGGGAAAGCCTATGTTGCCGAGGTCGTATCATCGTTCCGGCAAGCTGTTGACGCACTGGCAGGCGGACGTAGTTTTGAAAACCATCATCTCGGTGATTTAAGCGAAGGCGGACGAGACACCATGGGTGCATTCAAGAAAACGTGGCGATAATGACGATGACCGCGAAAACAACTAAAAAAACAGAAAATGCGATCCTGACATTGGGCCCTGTGCAGTTTAACTGGCCCGCTGAAAAACGCCGGGATTTTTATTTCCGAATAGCCGATGAAGCCTCAGTGGATGTGGTCTATTTGGGTGAAAATGTATGTGCTAAACGCGCGCCTTTTTTTGATCCCTTCATCCCTGAAATAGCCGATCGTCTGATCACAGCCGGAAAACAGGTTGTGTTGTCAACGTTGGCTTTGGTCATGGATAAACGTGAACAGGAAAGCATACGTGAACTTTGTCTTGGCAATGATTATCTGATTGAAGCCAATGATGTGGGGACAGTGGCAATGCTTGGGACACGGCCTCACATCGTTGGTCCGTTTGTTAATGTTTATAACGAAGGCAGCGCCCAGACCTTGGTCAATGGCGGCGCCCAAGTGGTTGTTTTGAATAATGAATTGCCGGGAACAACCATTCAATCGCTCGCCAACAATGTGCCTGATTGCGCGTTCGAGGTACAGGTGTTTGGCCGTCTTCCCTTGGCCATTTCAGCCAGATGTTATCATGCCCGGGCCCATGGTTTACACAAAAACAGCTGTCAATATATTTGCGAACAAGATGCGGACGGCATGGCTGTTGAAACACTGGATGATGAAGATTTTCTTAGCGTTAACGGCACCCAGACTTTGTCGCATGCGATTTGTGATTTAAGTGCTGAAATTCATGAAATGATGGAATTTGGCGTGCGCCGATTTCGGCTGTGGCCGCACTGGGTCGATATGGTGAAAGTCAGCTCGCTTTACCGCCAGCTTTTGGACGATGAAATTGATGCAGACGCTATGCAATCCAAACTGCAAAGTGTTGCCGGGTTTGCAGATTTTGCCAACGGATTTTACCACCGGAAACCGGGTGCAGATCATATCACAAGCAGCAAAAAAAAACGGACTGAGTAAATTGCCCAGCCCGTTATGATAATTTAAAATGCAAAGTCTCGTTTATTCCGTAAGTCGGCGCCACCACCCTTTGCGGGTTTTGGATGGTATCTTTGTTGCCGGGGCGGCTTCACCGCCAACGTTGATAACCGTTGTTTTGGCGGCTTCGGGTTTCGGTTCAGATGGTGCAGCCTTGACCTCAATCGGCTGGATTGATGTTGACGGTGCAACAGGCGCAACAGGCGCGGACTTTGCTTCGGATTTAGGCGTTTTGCGTGGGCGGCCACGGCGTCGTTTTGGCGCCGGGGCATCCTCTTTTGCCATGTCCGGTGTGGTCGTTACGCTATCACTTTGACTGTTGCCGGGTACGCTGTTGGCGTTGTCATCTGAAACCTGAATAGGGATTTCAGTTTTCGGCTTGCGTGTGCGGCGGCGTTTTGGTTTTTCTGCAGCAACCGTGTCTTGATCAGTGTCACCCTCAACAGCAATTTCAACAGGTTGATCAGGTGTGATTTGAACCGTGCTCGAAGTTTCTTCGACGGTTGTTTCTTGCCCTTCTACAGTAGAGCTTTCTGTGGTAACCATGTCTTCGGTTTTGGGACCACGACGGCGTCCGCCACGACGACCGCGCCGACGTTTTTTTGGTGCGTTTCCATCGTCCCCATCAGCATTATCGTTGGATATGGAAATGGGTTTGTTGGCAACCGTGTTGTCGGCGGCACTCTCACTGACGCTTGTGACAGAAATCTCACCATCGGTTGTTGGCGCAGGATTATTTAGAGGGTGATCAGCAATTAATGTTGTTTGCGTGTCTTCTGATTTCTGGCGTCTGCCGCGACGACGACGACGACGTTTGCGTGGGCTTGCTTCATCGCCAACGTTGTCCGATGTGGCTGCGCCGTGTTGTTGATTTGGCTGAGGTTGCGATGGGGGTTGTTGAACTTGAACTTTTTGAGCTGGAACTGCGCCTTGTATGGGTTTTGTGCGTTCAATGCGGCAATCGGGCGGAATTAACGTATCATCGTTTTCCAAAATGACTGTTATTTCGAACTGGGTTTCAAGGCCTTTTAGGGCTTCACGTTTGTGGTTCAGAATATACAAGGCCACAGCCGTTGGCACGAACACTTGAATTTCGGTGCTGAGTTTTTGCATGGCTTCTTCTTCGATGGTGCGCAAAACATGCAGCGCTGTCGAATCGGTTGAACGACGAACCCCCGTTCCCGCACAATGCGGGCACGGCTCCGAACTGGTTTCAATTAAGCTTGGGCGTAAGCGTTGGCGGGATAATTCCAATAAACCAAACGGGCTAATACGGCCAATTTGAATGCGCGCACGGTCATTGCGCATTTCGTCTTTAATATGGCGTTCGACCCGGATTTGATTACGGTTGACTTCCATATCGATAAAGTCGATGACGATCAGACCCGCGAGATCGCGCAACTTTAATTGTCGGGCAATTTCGCCGGCGGCTTCCATATTGGTTTTTAACGCGGTTTCTTCGATGTTGCGTTCTTTGGTGGCGCGACCGGAATTGACGTCAATCGATACCAATGCTTCGGTTGGGTTGATGACGATATAGCCGCCTGATTTTAATTGCACCTCGGGCGAATGAATGGCGTCTAGTTGACTTTCGACCTGATATTTGTGTGTTAATGTCACGGTTTCGTCGGTATAGGGTTGAACTTTTTTGGCGTGGCTCGGGATTAGCAGCTTCATGAAGTTTTTAGCAATCCGGTACCCGGCATCACCTTGAACAATAATTTCTTCGATGTCTTTGTTATAAAGATCACGGATAGAACGTTTGATTAAATTGGCTTCTTCATGAACAAGCGATGGCGCAATACTGTCGAACGTGGTTCCACGGATGGTGCCCCATAATCTTGTTAAATATTCATAATCCCGTTTAATTTCGGATTTTGAACGTTTTGAACCAGCCGTGCGTACAATCACCGCCATACCTTCACTGATGTCCAAACCAGAAAGAATCGTTTTTAAACGTTTGCGGTCAGCGCCGTTGGAAATTTTTCTGGAAATACCACCACCGCGTGCCGTATTGGGCATCAAAACACAATACCGTCCGGCCAGAGATAAATAAGTCGTCAGCGCAGCGCCTTTGTTGCCACGTTCTTCTTTAACCACTTGAATTAATAGAATTTGCCGACGTTTGATAACTTCTTGAATTTTATAGCGACGTTTAAGGTTTGTTCCCGGTCTGCGGGCTTCGACTTCTTCGCTGTCGTCGCCACCAAGCGTTTCAACAATGCCTTCGTCATCATCGCTTTGTTCTGTGTCGTCATCGCTATCGGCCAACGATTTTTCATCAGCTTGTAACGCTTCTCTGTCGGCAACAGGGACTTGGTAATAATCAGGATGAATTTCGCTGAAGGCTAAAAAACCGTGACGATTGCCACCATATTCAACAAAGGCAGCCTGCAACGAGGGTTCAACCCGGGTTACTTTTGCGAGGTAAATGTTGCCTTTAAGTTGACGACGGCTTTCGACTTCAACGTCGAAATCTTCGAGCCGGTTTCCGGATACGATGACAACCCGTGTTTCTTCCGGGTGAGAGGCATCGATAAGCATTTTTTTGTTGGTCATTAATTTCTAAACTCCGCAGCAAGCCTTCAAAGGCCGGCCTATTGTTATTGCCGGCGGCGCTTGTCCACAGGATACCTTCGACCAACAGGGGGCTTGCCCATGTGTTGATTGGTGTTTTCCTTAAGGTTTGTGCTGCTCGATCCGGCATTCTAAAAAAAATCCAGGAGGGCCCTGTTAAAAACTACAGGGCTCCCAAGTTATAAAATAAAAGCACCGCGTCAGCCTGATATAGTTTATCACAATCGCAATCTAGGTTTAATTACAAACGCAGTAATGCATTGTTATCAGGTGTGGCGGCGAATTCGCTACCTGTGATGATTAAGTCATTTAATTTAAGAATATAATTTACGTACTAACTTTTAGAAAAACTTCATTTTGTATTATTAGCCAAATGGAATATTCTATCAAGAATTCTCAAATGAAATACTATTACAATCCGTAAAATAAACTCGAATTATAAATTAACGATATTTAAGAACGCCCGTGCTCAAAAACATGTTAATGAAATTATGTCTGTAAATTAAGATATCCTGTAAAAAAAATTCATCACATTCATAACATAGACAACCTCATATGGTTCGACAATAGTACTTCTTTAAAATAAATATGATTTTAATCATTTAATGATAACTTTTGGGGATTATAAACAATAACGGACATCAAACGGCGCCTGCAAGTGGGGGCTGGCGGGTTTAATAAGCTTAGAATTTGCTATATTTTGCTGGTAACATATGGAATCGGCATATATGGAGCATTATTGTCTATTTATTGCTGATTTTGTAACACATGTCTTTGGAATACAGATGAGAACTGTGGTAGAAAATAAAAAACGAATGAAAGACGAATGAAAAAATCAACGACTTTTTTTACGGTATTTATGTTTGCAACAGCATTTTTATCAATGGCCGTGGTGCCGTTTGATCATGCTGCATGGGCTGCGAACAGCACGGTTACTGACGTTCGCATCGCGGTCAAAGGCGATGATACCCGTGTTGTTTTTGATTTAAGCCACGCGGTTGAGGTAAAAGTGTTTTTCTTATCAAACCCTTATCGGGCGGTGATTGATTTACCCGAAGTCGGTTGGCGTCTGCCATCAAAGCCATTACCAAAGCAAATCGGGATTTTTGAACGTATGCGATACGGCCTGTTTAGCCCTGGAAAATCCAGAGTTGTGCTTGATTTGGAAAGTCCGGGCGCCTTGACACGTGGTTTTGTCATGGCCCCCGATGTGGGCAAGGGGTACCGTTTGGTTTTAGATATCAAAGCCACAAGCAAGCAGAAATTTGCATCTAGGATCAAACAATCGGTTACGGTTCGCGCGCAGCAATCTTATGAAAATAAAGCGTTGGCGCGGGCGACTGTTCCGGTTCCAGCCTTAGCGGTTTCAGTTTCCCCGCAGCCTAAAAAGGCGCGGACACCCATAAAAAAGGCACGTTTTGTTTTGCCACCGCGAAAACCCGCCTACCGGCCGCGTAACGATAAAAAAGTGATCGTTATTGATCCCGGGCACGGTGGTGTCGATCCTGGCACAATCAGCCGTTCTGGTGTGTATGAAAAACATATTACCTTGGCGGCTGCCCGAGAATTCAAGCGCCAACTTGATAGTACGGGGCGGTATAAAGTTTACATCACCAGACGGCGTGATGTGTTTATTCAATTGCGTGACCGGGTGCGTATTGCCCGTGATGCCAACGCCGATTTATTTATATCTTTGCACGCTGATACGGTGAAAAACCCTAAAACCCGGGGCGCATCGATTTATACATTATCTGAAAAAGCATCGGATAAAGAAGCCCAAGCATTGGCTGATAAAGAAAACAAATCGGATTTGATCGCAGGTATTGATTTAAGTAATGAAAACCGCGAAGTGACAAATATTTTAATCGATTTAGCGCAACGCGATTCAATGAACAAATCGGTACGCTTAGCCGGATTTGTTGTGAAAAAATTGAAAAAAATGTCGCGTGTTCTGCGCAACACCCATCGGTTTGCCGGGTTTGCCGTCCTGAAAGCACCCGATATTCCATCCGTGCTTATCGAGTTGGGTTTTTTGTCTAATAAAATAGATGAAAAAGCCCTGCGTACCAAAGCTTACCGCGCTAAACTTGCGCGCGCTTTAACCCGTGCATTAAATGGATATTTCACCCAAATACAAGAAGCGTCCCGTCAATAAAAGTGGATCGCAAAACGACATGATCATAAACTTGCCATGATTTGATGCGATCATCGAATTGTGGCAGGTATTAAACCATGAAATATTAAGCCATGAAAAATATGTCGGGCGCGCTGCTTATGAAGTGTGTTAGTTAACACAATCATAGTGGGTTATAATAAAGGGGTTCACAAAAAAATGTTTCGCAACCCGTAACAAATAATTGGATAAAGTTTTTCGCTAACAATGATACGGTTTTTTCTGACAGTAATAGGTTTGGTTATTATTATCGCAGTCGTCGGGGCTGGGGCGGGGTTATTCGTATTGGAACGTTATGGCCGCGATTTACCGGACTATACCCAGCTCGCGGATTACGAACCACCGGTGATGACCCGAGTGCATGCCGCCGATGGACGGTTGTTGGCTGAATATGCCAAAGAAAAAAGAGTGTTTGTACCCATTAATGCCATGCCAAAACGTTTGCTTAGGGCATTTCTTGCGGCTGAAGATAAAAATTTTTACGAACATTCTGGCGTTGATTTATTGGGTGTTGCCCGGGCTGTTTTAACGAATGTTAAAAATATTGGGCAATCAAAGCGACCTGTTGGGGCTTCAACGATTACCCAACAAGTCGCTAAAAACTTTTTGCTGACAAACGAGGTGTCGTGGACCCGTAAAATCAAAGAAGCTATTTTGGCATTCCGTATCGAACGGGCCCTTTCCAAAGACCGCATTCTTGAACTTTATATGAATGAGATCTATTTGGGCTACGGGTCTTATGGTGTGGCGGCGGCGGCATTGAATTATTTCAATAAATCCATGGACGAATTATCGATTGCTGAAACAGCTTATTTAGCGGCTTTGCCAAAAGCACCGAATAATTATAATCCCATCAAACGACGGGCACAGGCCACGGCCCGCCGCAATTGGGTCATTGGCCGCATGGCGACCGAAGGCATTATTTCAATTGCCGATGCTGAACAAGCACAAAAAGAACCTTTGATTACAGTTAAAAGGGCTAAAACCGAAGTCGTTAAAGCTGATTTTTTTGCCGAAGAAGTGCGCCGGGAACTGGTTGAACGGTTTGGCGAGGATAGATTGTATGAAGGTGGGTTGTCGGTGCGCACGACACTTGATCCGCGTTTGCAAAAAGCCGCGGATAAAGCGTTGCGTGACGGTTTAGTCGCCTATGACCGTCGTCATGGATGGCGCGGTCCCTTTGCAAATATTAATGGCAAAAAACCTTTTGACAGGCCGTCGCAATGGATGCGCGTGATCAAAGATATGAAGCGCCCGGGTGGATTGGAAAATTGGTCATTGGCTGTTGTTACTACAATAGATGACACTGTGGCAACGATTGGTGTCGAAGACGGTCAACAAGGCCAAATTCCAATGGCCGAATTACACTGGGCTAGGCCTTGGAAAGAAAAGCAAAAACGTGGTCCCAAGGTTAAAAGTCCATCAGACGTTCTAAATATCGGCGATGTAGTGGCTGTTGAAGTCGTCACAGAAAACGAAAAAGGAAAAGCATACCCAAAATCAACTTATGGATTGCGGCAAATTCCAGGTATTAATGGCGCGTTGGTGGCGATGGATCCGCATACCGGACGTGTGCTGGCTATGAGCGGTGGTTTTTCATATGAACGCAGCCAATTTAATCGCGCGGTACAAGCCAGCCGTCAACCCGGTTCGGCGTTTAAACCATTTGTCTATTTAGCGGCTCTTGATCAAGGCTATACCCCGGCAACGCGGATTTTAGATGCACCGTTTGTCATTGACCAAGGTCCCGGATTGCCAAAATGGCGGCCTGCTAATTATGCCAAGAAATTTTATGGGCCGAGCACCATGCGTTTGGGGTTGGAAAAATCTAGAAATTTAATGACCGTTCGTTTGGCACAAACCATTGGTATGGATAAAGTTGCTGAATATGCTCAAAAATTTGGCATCGTCGATAAATTGCAGCCAACGCTGGCGATGGCATTGGGCGCTGGGGAAACCACGTTGTTTAAATTAACCACGGCCTACGCCATGTTGGTCAATGGCGGGAAACGCATTGATCCCACATTGATTGACCGTATCCAAGGACGCCATGGGGAAACGATTTTACGCCATGACACCCGTGCATGTCCGTCGTGTAAGGCCGATTTTTGGACCGGGCAAACGGTGCCGGTTGTGCCAGATGTTCGTGAACAAGTGACGTCGGCCGCGAGCGCATTTCAAATTGTTAATATGTTACAAGGTGTTGTTCAGCGTGGAACCGGTCGCCGCATTCGTGCTGTTGGCAAGCCGCTTGCCGGTAAAACAGGAACCACAAACCAAGACAGAGATACTTGGTTTATGGGGTTTGCTCCGGATTTAGCGGTGGGTGTTTTTGCCGCTTTTGATAGCCCAATCCCCTTAGGTCGCCGGGAAACAGGATCATCTGTATCGGCCCCAATTTTCAGGGATTTCATGATTGAAGCATTGAAAAACAAACCAGCCATTCCGTTTCGTACCCCGCCCGGCATTCGGTTAGTCCGGGTCGATGCGGCAACCGGGCGGCTCGCCCGTGTGGGGGATAAAAATGTTATACTTGAAGCTTTTAAACCGGGCACCGTTCCTGATGGCCAAGCCCAGATACTAGAAGGACAAAGCTGGTCCGGCGATGGTGCCGGTGTCACGGAAACCAGCGGCACGGGCGGGTTATATTAATTTTTCCCATTAATTTTTATACTATTATTTAAGGAGCGTTCATGCGCGCGGAAATCGAAACGTTAGCACAAGACATCAAACGGTCATTGGAACTGTTGAGGAGGCACCTTTGACTACGACAACGCAAAACTTCGAGTTGAGGAATTAAACGCGCTATCAGAAGATCCTGATTTGTGGAACGACACTGAAAAAGCCCAAGCCGTGATGCGGGAACGTACACAGCTGCAAAATGGTTTGGACAAAATCGATACCATGGCAACCGATTTGGAAGACAATCTTGAATTGTTGGAGTTGGGCGAGCTTGAAGATGATCAGGATATCATTGTTGAAGCCGAAAAAACAATTGCCGCCATTCACGGAAAAGCCGGAAAAGCCGAGTTATTAACGTTGTTGTCGGGCGAAGCCGACGGTAATGATTGTTATTTAGAGGTCCATGCGGGGGCTGGCGGCACCGAGGCCCAAGATTGGGCAGAAATGTTATTGCGTATGTACGCACGCTGGGCCGAAGCCCACGGCCATAAAGTGGAATGGTTAGAAGAAAGCCCCGGCGAAGAAGCCGGCATTAAATCGGCCACTCTTAAATTCAGTGGTGAAAACGCCTATGGCTGGATGAAAACCGAAAGCGGTGTGCACCGCTTGGTGCGCATTTCGCCTTATGATTCCAGCGCAAGACGCCATACCAGTTTTGCTTCCGCTTGGGTATATCCCGTAATCGATGACACTATCGAAGTCGTTGTCGAAGACAAAGATTTGCGGGTTGATACATACCGGGCATCGGGTGCTGGTGGGCAGCATATTAATAAAACGGATAGTGCAATCCGGTTAACTCATTTGCCGACAGGGATTGTTGTGCAGTGCCAAAATGATCGGTCGCAACATAAAAACCGGGCTACCGCCATGAATATGATGAAAGCCCGGCTGTATGAAAAGGAACTGCAAAAACGTGAAGAAAACGCCAAAGCCGAACACGATGCCAAAACCGATATCGGTTGGGGACACCAAATTAGATCGTACGTGTTGCAGCCTTATCAAATGGTCAAAGATTTACGCACGGGCGTTGAAACATCAAACACCGGGGGCGTATTGGATGGCGATTTGGATGCGTTTATGGAAGCCGCCCTCGCTGCCCGCGTCAAAGCTGACGAAACCACGTAACGCGTTTTGTTTTGATCGGGTTTAATTTTATTGCATCAAAAACTTTTTGAACAAGACGGCTTGCACACGTTCCGGGGCAATGACTTTATTAACGATATTGGCTAAATCAAAGCGAAGCTTGTCTGTGCCTGTTTTGCCAACTAAATCTTGGCGTTCTTGATCCCGTAAATGACTGCGGATCGCGTCCATGATACGGACTTGACGCTTGTCGATCACTTTCGTGCCGGCATCGGACAATTGCAATAAGACCACTGTACGCAGAAATGGTGACCTGCATCGTCCGGTTTTAAGGTCGGCTGCGATTTCTGGCAATTCATAATCAACGGGTGCCCCAAGTTCTAAAGTGGCTACTTGTTGGCCTTTGTTTCCACCGAGTGTGCCTAAAAAATAGGCCCCACCTGTAAGTCCAAGTACAGCAACCACGCCGATAAGGACGCGGATCATTTTTTTCTTTTTTTCGTTTGTTGCAGCTTTTTGTGCCTCTCCATTCTCATCGTCTTCTCCGACTTTTTCTTCGGCTTCATCGGTTTGGTCTGTTTGTTTTGGCTGCTCTTCGGACATATTAGACTCCTATAATATAATGATTTGAATTTATCTGTGTTTAGCCGAGGGGGTGATAATAATCAGATGGAAAATGAGCCTGTTTGCGAGCTTTGTCATTAAAGGGTTTTTTTAAACGTCCATGATAATATTTTTTCACCAATGATTGATAGGTGGTTGGTCCATGTAAATTTTGTTTATCACAAATGTCGTTGAACCAATAGACGCCCGCAGCCACATGGGGAATTTCTTCTTCAGAAATTTGTTGAAGTATCCGTGCCGTTTCTGTATCGCCGGCTTGTTTGAGCCGGGCAACGGCTTTATCGGTTGTATCTAACCCTCTGGCTTCTAAGGTCATTGGCACCAATGCTAGCCGCGCCAATAAATGATTTTTTGTTTTCTCAGCCGCTTCCCACAGGCCATCGTGGGCTGGGAAATCGCCGTATGTTGACCCTAGGCTTTCAAGGCGGCAGTTTAACATGTCAAAATGGTTGGCTTCGTCGACGGCCACTTGAACCCAATCATCATAGAATTTTTCAGGGAAATCAGGATGTGCGAACCGGGCCACCATATCCCACGCTAAATCTATGGCGTTTAGTTCAATGTGGGCAATGGCATGGATAAACGACAATCGCCCTTTGCCGCTGTTTTTTGATCGCTTGGGCATATCTTTGGGGGAACAAAGGATCGGTGTATCCGGCCTTGCGGGGCGGTCGGGCGGTCTGTGGTTTCCAATTTTTGTTATTGATCTGTCAAACCACATCCGACCAAGAGAACGGGTTTGTTCAACTTTATCAGCAGGGGCGGCGCTGTTAAGTATTAGAATGGCGGATTCTGTTAATGTGACGCTCAAAAAAGTTCTCGGATGGCTTTAAGCACATCTTCGGCGTGGCCTTTGACTTTAACTTTGGGCCAATTTTTTTTGATCAAACCATCCGCATCAATTAAAAATGTTGCCCGCTGAATGCCCATGTATTCGCGCCCATAGAGCTTTTTTAAAACCCAGACGCCATAGTCATCACACAGTGTGCCGTCTAAATCGGCAAGCAATGGGAAAGGTAAATCATTTTTGGCTTTGAAATTGTCATGGCGTTTGACGCTATCTTTGGATGCGCCCACGATTTCTGTGCCTAGTTTAACAAATTCCGGATATAAATCTCTGAAATCTTTGGCTTCTGTGGTGCAGCCGGGGGTGCTGTCTTTTGGATAAAAATACAACACAACGTTTTTACCTTTTAACGATGCTAATGACAATTGACCGCCGCCATCAGTTAATAAATCAAAATCCGGGGCTTGTTGTCCAACGTCCAACGTTGTCATGAATAAAATCCTTTGTTATGAAATAATTTTTAAGTTAGTGGTTCGTGTATGTAACAAATTGCGGAAACTCTTGGAAGTCTTAAAGTTTATGGCATCAAGAAAGAATTGACGTCGCCGCAATATTTTGTGAAAACAGAACGTATGGATCAGTGTAGTTTTTTCAGAGGCGATTATGTCAGGACTTAAAAAGATTATCTTTCGCGGACTAATGCGGCGTTGCCCGTATTGTGGTCAGGGAAAAATTTTCGAAGGCTACCTTACGCCGAAATCTGAATGCCCCGTCTGCTATAGTGATTTTTCGGGCATTCGTACTGATGATGCCGCCCCGTGGGCAACAATATTACTGGTTGGTCATTTGATGGCGCCTGTTGTAATTGTGACCATTGGCATGGATATTGGAACGTGGGCTTTAACGGCGTTGTTCATGATTGTAAGCATGGTATTTGCAGCCGCCGCTCTGCCGATAATGAAGGGCTTGTTTTTTGCTTTGAATTGGCATTTAGGTGTTCGTTACGATGATCCAGATGAATGGCTAGATGACGGTGAAACCGTATCAATTAAATCCTCATAGTGATGTGAAACGGATGACGCTTCACGGCGAATTAGCTGCTCTAAAGCCCTGAAATTTTTAACACCAGCAACGGATGACAGGCTTTGTTTTACTGCCTCTGGCATGGATAATAATTTTTCGTCATCGATTGTCCCGTCCAAGATCAATGCCAAATAGCCCAATAAATTTTGCCACACCCGGCAGGCCGATGAGAGTTGTTTGAATTGTGGCAAGGTTATCAGGTCATGTTCGTGCAGTTTTTTGAGTGTGGCTTCAGTCCCTGACGCAATGATATTTGGATACATGTACGCATGTTTCAAGACCAAATATTGCACAATAAATTCGATATCAAGCAAGCCGCCGGGGAAATATTTTAGCGATAAAAAACAGGATGTTGATTTTTCTTTGGCTAAGCGGTCCCGCATATCACGCACATCTTTGCTTAATGTGGCGGCGTCCCGTTGGCGGCATAAAATGCGCTGTATTTCATGATTGATTTGTTTTGTGAATTTAGGCTCGGCTGTAATGACGCGCGCCCGGGTTAACGCCATATGTTCCCATGTCCATGACTGGTCTTTGTGGTAACGGATAAAAGCTTCAAAAGATGTGGCAATGGGACCGGAATTTCCCGATGGGCGCAACCGCATATCGATTTCATAAAGTTTACCATCATTGGTTTCAGCCGTTAATGCGTTGATTAACCGTTGTGATAGGCGGGCAAAATAGAGTGCCGGAGATAATGGTTTGTCGCCATTTGACGATGTGTTTTGATCCGGCGCTTTGTAAAGGAAAACCAAATCCAAATCCGATGCCGCCGTCATTTCTAAGCTGCCTAATTTACCAAGAGCCATAATCGCTTGTGACGCGCCCGGAATATAACCATGAATGGATGCAAATTCTTCCATCACTTTTGCTGACAACCCCGTCAAGACAACATCAGTTACGGCGCATAGAGCTTTTGAAGCCTGCGCCGATTGGATATGTTGTTTCAATTGTTGAACACCAATTTGAAAATGTTTGTCGTGCACAAAGCGCCGTGTTTGATCCAGCATATTTTCGAAATAAAGGGCCTCAGCCAAAATCAATTGGTATTCGGATTTGAGCGCTGATTTATCAGCTGGCGGGTTAAAAAAATCTGCTGCGAGAACATAATCTAACACAGCCGGGTGGCGGCTTAGATGATTGCCTAGCCTGGGGGCGGACCCCAAAATATCCGCGACCAATGATAAAAGCACAGGATTGGCTTTGAACATTGAAAACAATTGCACACCGGCGGGTAATTTTGATAAAAAATCATCAAATCGCAGAAATACTTGATCGGGGTCTGCGGCTTTGCCGATGGCGTGCAATAATCCCGGCGTAATCTCTGTTAATATTTCTCGTGACCGGGTCGTGCGTACGGCTCGGTGGCGCCCGTGATGCCACGCACGAATGGTTCGGTCAACGGTTGCCGCCTCGGAAAAACCCATTGACCGAAGGGTTTGTAATGTGTCCGGGTCGGCTTCGATGCCGGTGAACATTAAATTGCCGTTGCGATCACCATTTGGGACTAAAGAAACCGCTTCTTCGAACAATTGACGATAATTTTTCCGTACATTTTCAAGGTGTTTAATCAAGCAATGAGTGAAGCTTTCCGGGCTGTCATACTCCATAAAGACAGAAAATTGACAAAATCCTGTTTCTGTTTCCGGTAAAGTTTGTGTTTGTTCATCATTGATCATTTGCAAACGGTGTTCAGTTGTTCGCAAAAATTCATAAGCTGCGGCTAATTGGTCGCGGGCATTGTTGGTGCATAGACCAAGCTCAGTTAACATTTTGATGGTTTGCATCGTTGATGATGAGCGTAGCCGGTCATCTTTGCCGCCCCAGATCAATTGTTGGGTTTGCGCGAAAAATTCAATTTCTCGGATGCCACCGATCCCTAATTTAATGTTGTGGCCCAAGGCTTTGACTTCTGTCCCGCCTTGTTTCGTATTAATTTGTCGTTTGATGGAATGGATGTCTTGAATGGCGGCAAAATCCAGATATTTGCGCCAAATAAACGGCTTTAGCGTTTCAAGAAATGCCTTGCCTGCGTCTAAATCACCGGCGACGGGGCGGGCTTTGATCATTGCCGCACGTTCCCAGTTTTGACCAAGACTTTCATAGTATGTTTCCGCCGCCAACACCGAGACGGCTATTGGGGTCGCCCCCGGATCGGGGCGTAATCTTAAATCCGTTCGAAACACATAACCATGGACTGTGCGCTCGTCCATTAATTGAACCAATCCTCGGGTTAAACGGACAAAATGATTTTGTAATTTTTCTGGGGCATCAGTGATAATTCGGTCCGGATCATACATCACGATGATATCTATATCGCTGGAATAATTGAGCTCATAGGCGCCGAGCTTTCCCATGGCGAGAATAATTAAACCGGATTGTTTTTCCGGATTTTGTAAATCCTGTAGTTTAAACGCACCTTTTTCTGAAGCATCACGTAATAAATGTGATGCGGATAATGACAAAGCGAGGCTTGCAAAATCCGATAAGGCGCGGGTGATTTTTTCCAAAGGCCACGTTCCGGTAAAATCCGCAACGGCGACCGTCAATGCAATGTGTTGTTTGGCGACTCGCAATATTCTAGATAAATCATTAATGTTAATGGTTTTTTTGCGGTTTGCCTTTAAGCTGTCCATAATGTGAATATATTGGACATCGGGACCTTGGTTCATTAAATCAAGGGTGAAAGCAATCGATTTAATCGTGCAATCTGTTAAAAAAGGACTGTTGGAAAAAATGAAGCTGAGTAGGGGGGTTTCTGCGGCCGTTATGGCAAGTTCAAAAATCGTTGGGAGGCTTTCGGTCGCCGGATCATTCGATAGCTTTTTTGCCGCATCTAACCAGCGGTCTTGGCTTGATTTTAAATTATTATCAGTGCCATCTTGTGCTATCCAAGGCCGCCGTGGTTTGAACTGACTGAAAAATGCTGGGTCCGGCTTCATATTAAGCTCCTGAACCAAAGCTTGATGGATCTCAAGACCTTGGTCAAGTCCTATAGACTGCCTTAAGGCTGCCATAAAAGTGTTATTAAAGACTAAGCGAATTTACGAATTGAGAAGTATGTGATCAAACGATTTTTTACAAGTGCTATCCAATTGACCGCAGGTCTTTTAGCCGGGGTGATGGTGATGCTTGCGTTGGCTTTTTGGCAGCTGTCAAAAGGCCCTATTTCGTTAACTTTTTTATCACCTTATATCGAAGACGTAGTGAATAAAGGAAATAATAACTACCGTCTTGAAATGGGCGATACGATTTTAACGTGGGCAGGCTGGGAGCGTGCGTTTGATCTGCGACTATTAAATGTTTCGGTTTTTGGCCCGGGGGGGACGTTAATTGGCAACGTTCCCGAAGTCGCTTTTGCAATAAGCGGTGACGCTTTGCTCGAAGGTGATATCGCACCCAATTCAATTGAACTGTTTGGCCCCAGACTAGAAATCATACGCGACCGGGATGGTGAGATTGGGCTGGGGTTTGGTGGCCAGGTCAAAAGTAGCGGGACGATGGTTCAAAAAATAGTTGATAATATTTTTGGCAATACTCCACAATCCGGGCAACAAAATTATTTAAGCCGACTTGATATCGTTGGTGCGAATTTAACTATTAAAGATCAAGTGCTCGCACGCGCATGGCAAGCTCCGGCCGTTGATATTCGGTTTGACCGGGGACAAAACGGGATTGCTGGCGAAGTCTCACTTGTTCTCGATTTAGACGGTATAAATACAGAAATTTCGGTGGCCGGTGTTTACCAATCAGCGAGTTCGATGATTGATCTTAAAGCTAATTTTTCTGAAATGTCTCCGGCGGTTTTTGCCTCTCTTTATCCGGAATTAGAAAGTCTGAAAGTTTTAGATTTACCGCTGAAAGGGCAGGCTATATTGAAATTATCTGCGGCAGGTAAAATCCGCCAAGTGGATTTTGACTTGACGGGCGGTGCGGGTGTTTTAGTTTTGCCGGGGGAATTGGAACAGTCGCTTGCCGTTGAAAACATCATACTGCGTGGGCGCTTTAACGGTGATAATAAAGTTTTATCAGTTGATGAAATGAATATTAATTTCCCTGTTAATAGCGTCTTTGAATTGCCACAGCCCTACAAACATTCCATGCCGCTTCGCCGTGTGGATTTGGTGGCAACGGCTAATTTTGCGGATAATATTCTAGATCTTGAAAAATTAACAATCGATTTGGACGGCCCTATAGCCAATATCGATGGGCGTGTGACGGGGTATTTAAAATTCCCCAAAAATGTCAATGACAATATCAAAATGGTGGCCAAATTAAACGGCCGTCTGGAAAAAATGACCGCACGGGATACAGCGCGGTATTGGCCAAAAACAGTGGCTAAAAGCGTGCGCGAATGGATACTTAAACATATTCCAGAAGGCACCATTGATTTCATGGATAGTCAGGTTACATTGAGTTCTGTGCTTGGAAAGGGTATTAAGGTTACGGCTTTAAACGGTACTATGGCAATTACCGATGGCGTTGTTGATTATTTGCCGCCGGCACCCGAAATTAAAAATGTTGTGGCGGACATAATATTTGACGATAAACAGTTTGATATCAAAATTAGCCGAGGCCGTAGTCAAAATTTATCAATAGATGGTGGTCGCATTTTGATCTCAGGGTTGGATCAATATGATCAAATTGTTGAGGTTAACCTCCCGATCACTGGTTCTGTTCAAGATGAGTTGTTGTATATTGACAAGCCACCGTTTGGCTTTGCCGCACAGTTAAAAATTGATCCAAAAACAGCATCTGGACAAGCCAAAACCGATTTGAAATTAAAGTTTATTGCCGAGGACGCATTAACCCGGGATCAAATTGATATTAATGCCCGCGCACGGCTATCGGGCGTCGGGTTATCGGCGGTCTTTCTCGGGCGTGATGTTACGGATGGCGAACTGGATTTATTGGTTGATAAAACCGGCATGGATGTACGGGGTGATGTGGTTTTAGGCCAAATTCCAGCACGCTTGTCATGGCGTGAGAATTTTTTGAGTGAAGCTGATTTCCGCAGCCAATACCAAGTTATTGCCAGCATTGCCGATGTCGATAAACTCACCGATATCGGCTTGGACATGGATCCTTTTACGGGAAAATATATCAAAGGCGGTGTTGCTGCTAACATCCGTTACACCGTATTGGATGACGTTGATAGCCGATTGGAAGTCCGTGCCGATTTACGCAGCACCAAGCTATCGTTTCCTAGTTTTGCATGGGCAAAAAAAATCGGTGACGTTGGCGCAGCGTCGGTTGTCATCAATCTTGAGAATAAAAAAATATCGGATATTCCTGATTTCAGTATCGCCGCTAATGATTTACGCATCCAAGGGTCGGCTAGGTACAAACCCAAAGGTGCTGGGCTAGAAAAAATTGATTTCTCGCAATTTATTTTTGGCCGAACCGATATGAAAGGTGCGTTAATCGCTAGGGACGATGGTGGTTGGGATGCGGGGTTCTCTGGAAAAAGTTTTGATTTGTCACCGATTTGGGTGCAAATGTTTGAAGGTAATGATTGGGTTTCCGAAGACAAACAATTTTTACTGCCGAAACTTAGTTTATCGGTCGAACTTGATAAAGTTTGGTTCAAAGAAGATCGATTGGTCTCCAATGTTTCCGGCACATTTGCTTATGAAAATGACCTTTGGCAAACCATGTTGTTAAAAAGTGTAATCGGCAGTGATACAAATTTTGAATTACAAGTGGTGCCTAATGGAAATGGTGGACGTTTGTTGTCGATGCGGTCAGATGACGCCGGGGAAACTTTAAAAACATTGGATTATTATAATAAAATGATCGGTGGGGAATTAAATATTACGGGGACTTTTGACGATACATTGCCCGGACGGCCATTAACCGGAGTGATGGAAGTTAGTAATTTCAGAGTGGTTAAAGCCCCGGTTTTCACGCGGGTTATCTCATTGATGGCATTGACGGGCATTTTAGAAGCCCTTGACGGCGAAGGGTTGGCTTTTGACACGCTGAATGTCCCATTTTCAAGTTCAGACGGTGTTTTTTCTATTAAAGATGGCCGGGCTTCGGGTGTGTCATTAGGGTTTACGGCATCGGGAAAAGTTTATACGGCGGCCGAACTTTATGACTTAAAAGGCACGATGGTTCCGGCCTATGCGTTGAATTCAGCCCTCGGGAATATTCCGCTTTTAGGGCAACTCTTAACCGGAAGCGAAAAAGGCGGCGGTGTTTTTGCGGTCAATTATTCAATTCGTGGCCCTGTAGAAAAGCCAACTATTAATGTTAATCCTTTAAGTGCGTTGGCCCCCGGTATTTTAAGAAATATCTTTGGATTGTTTACCGAAGCCGAACCTATAGAGGGCTTGCCTAAGCTCGAAGGCTTGGTGCTACCTTAGGGGCCAAACTCATTCAGTTGATCTATTCTGCGCGCGTTGATTTGTTTACCAAACAGGAAAAAGGATGCAGGAAATGTGGTGCATTGAATGAGTCTGGACCCTAAATGGGGCATGATTTCAGACCGCATGCACGATCAGATGGCGTTTTTTTCCAGCGGATAATTTCAATGTGTCATCATCACCTAAATCGTCGGCATTGATTGTTTGCATTTCGTCTTTGATCTGGACATCGTTTAATTTTCCACCGCCGCCTTTGATTAACCGTCTCGCTTCGCCGTTGGATGATGCAAGCCCGGCTTCACGGAATAATTGAAATGCGTTAATGCCTTCCTCGAAAATATTTTTATTAATTTCAATGGTGGGTAAATCGCTCCCGCGTTGGCCTTCTTCAAATGTTTTTTCAGCCGTTAGGCGGGCTGTTTTTGCGACAGCCGCCCCATGGCATAATGTCGTCGCATGGTCGGCTAAAACTTTTTTAGCTTCGTTGATCTCGGCCCCTTCTAATGCGGATAAGCGCGTGATTTCGGCTAAATCGATTTCCGTAAATAAACGCAAAAATTTACCAACGTCGGCGTCTTCGGTGTTGCGCCAAAATTGCCAATAATCATAGGGTGATAATTTGTCGGCGTTCAACCACACCGCGCCGTCGGCTGTTTTGCCCATTTTGGCGCCTGATGATGTGGTTAATAATGGTGTTGTTAATCCATAGACAGTTTTACTTTCGCTTCGTCTTGTTAATTCAACACCATTAATGATATTGCCCCACTGGTCCGATCCGCCCATTTGCAAACAGCAGCTATTGCGTCTGGACAGTTCCAGAAAATCATAAGCCTGTAAAATCATGTAATTGAATTCTAAAAAACTTAACGGTTGTTCGCGTTCAAGACGCAGTTTAACGCTGTCAAAACCCATCATCCTGTTAACAGAAAAGTGGCGACCATATTCTCTTAAAAACGGGATATATTGTAATTGTTCCAACCAATCTGCATTGTTCACCATGATGGCATCCGTTGGGCCGTCACCGAATGTTAAAAATTTTGCAAAAATGCTTTGAATGCCGTCCATATTTTTTTGAATAGCCGCATTATCCAACAATTGCCTAGCTTCGTCTTTACCCGATGGGTCGCCCACTTGCGATGTCCCGCCGCCCATCAATACGATCGGTTTGTGGCCGCAATTTTGTAAATGCCGCAATAACATAATCGACACCAAACTGCCGGCGTGCAAACTCGGGGCTGTACAATCAAAACCAATGTAGGCCGGGATAATTTGATCATTAGCACGTTGATCCAGAGCGTCTATATCCGTACATTGGTGTAAATATCCACGGTCAATGACGGTTTGAATAAATTTGGATTTATAGGCGCTCATGGTATTTATGTCTCTATTTATGTCACTTATGATAAATTAGGTGTTAACCGTACCGGGCTGTTAACATCAAACGATGAACCATTGCAATTAACGGATACAACAACGGATGACAAACAATAGTTTTCATTTATCGCCGACTCCCAAGCTTCATCATAAAACTGTTTTGGGATTGATGAGTGGCACATCAATGGACGGGATTGATGCGGCGATTATTCAGACAGATGGTGATGAAATTGTTGGTTTTGGGGATGCAATGACCCTTGAATACGATGCTATGTTTAAAAATCGGCTGTCCCGGCAAGTGGGGCATGAACCCACATTCGATGATCATGGGAAAATGCTGGAACGCGATTTATCATTATATCATGTAAAAGCTGTACGCGGTTTATTAAAAAAATCCGGATTATTAACGACTGACATTGATTTGATTGGGTTTCATGGACACACGGTTCTACATCGACCAGAAAGGGGGGAAACGTTTCAAATCGGCGACGGGCAGTTACTTGCGACAGAATTAGGCGTGCCGGTTATCGCTGATTTCCGAATCAACGATATGCTAAACGGTGGCCAAGGTGCACCCTTGGTGCCTGTATTCCATGCGGCTTTATCCAGACCATTGGAGCGCCCCCTTGCCATTGTTAACATAGGCGGTGTCGCCAATGTCACATGGATCAGTCCCGAAGGCGGCGTAGTGGCTTTTGATACCGGCCCCGGTAACGCTTTGTTGGATGATTGGATGCGATGCCAAACCGACTATGATTTTGATGAAGGCGGGCGGTTTTCCGCAACAGGAACCGTTAACACAGATTGCGTAAAGCAGTTACTAACGGACCCTTATTTCCAGCAACCGATCCCTAAGTCATTGGACCGGGATCAATTTTCTGGGGCACGTCTTGATGGATTGTCTGCGGCTGATGGGGCGGCTACGTTAACAGCGTTCACGGCCCAAAGCATTGCCCAAAGCATCCGCCATTTCCCGGCACCACCGCTGCGTTGGCTGATCACAGGAGGGGGACGTAAAAATTTAGCAATGATGGCCGGATTACGAGCTTTAACTAACAGCCCCGTCGAAGCCGTTGAAAGCGTGGGTTGGCAAGGTGATGCTTTGGAAGCCCAAGCTTTTGGGTTTTTAGCTATGCGATCGCTGCGTAAACTCGTTTACACATATCCTCAAACAACGGGCGTAAAATCACCGCAAACTGGCGGTGTTTTGTATCAACCCTAAACGTTTTAAAACGATATGAGTTTTTAATACAATATTGAGTGTAGTCAAACCCTAGGCTTCTTTGTTTAATGACCGATCTAGGTAGTCATCAACGTGATTGCTTAATGTGTCGCGATGTTCCATGAAAAAATGATCGCCGCCTTCAATGATACGATAATCAATTTCGATATTTTTTTGTTTTTGCAATTTTTCCGACAGTTTATCGACCGATTGAATGGGAACAACATCATCACGGTCACCATGGATGATTAACCCCGAAGCCGGGCAAGGGGCTAAAAAAGAAAAATCGTGTTGGCTCGCAGGTGGAGAGACAGCAATGAAACCCTCAATCTCAGGTCGGCGCATCATCAACTGCATGGCGACCCACGCACCAAAAGAAAATCCGCCAATCCAACAAGCCTGTGCGTTGGGGTTGTACGCTTGCATCCAGTCTAGGGCGGTTGCCGCATCGCTTAATTCACCTTGGCCACTATCGAATTGGCCTTGGGAACGGCCAACGCCGCGGAAATTAAAACGCAAGGCTGAAAATCCACGATTGGTGAAGTTCTGGAATAATGAATGCACAATTTTATTGTTCATTGTGCCGCCGTGTTGCGGATGTGGATGCAGCAATAGGGCGATTGGGGCGTTGGCCGTTTTTGAATGATGATAACGACCTTCGAGACGGCCTTCAGAGCCGTTGAAATTTACATCAGGCATGTTTTGGATGGGTCCAGAATAAAAGTGAATGAAAGTATATGCATAAATTTTTAATTGATTACGAGCTTATTGATAAAGTCTATCAAAAATATACGAAAAAAATGTTAATTATTTTCTCTATAATTGTCATATAGGCATCAAAATTATAGATTTAATGCATGTTAAAAAAGTTAAAAAAAATTGCTGAAATTACTTGACTAAATTAGTGCGGCTTCCTATATAAATATTAAATAAAATGTTCGGGTGCAAAACTAATTTTTATGATCATCAATTGTTTGATCATAAATTGTTTGATCACCTGATCTCTAATTATCTGACAATAACAGAAGATATAGAATTAGCCATGATTTTCAAGTCCATAAAGGCCGATTTAGGGGCGTACCTTGATAGAGACCCAGCTGCGCGTTCAAAATTAGAAGTTTTTTTCCTGTATCAAGGCTTTCATGCGTTGTTTTATTATCGCATCAGCCATGCTTTTTGGAACAAAGGTTTTCAATTTTTAGGCCGTCTGATATCACAAGTTGCCCGGTGGTTGACCGGCATCGAAATTCATCCCGGTGCGTTAATCGGTCAGCGATTTGTTATTGATCATGGCACAGGTATTGTGATCGGGGAAACATCCGTTATCGGTGATGATGTGACGTTGTATCATGATGTGACTTTGGGCGGCGTCGCGCCGAGCGTTGATGCAGCGGCCCAAGTGGGACTTAAACGGCACCCGACATTAATGGACGGTGTTATTATTGGTTCTGGCGCACAAGTTTTAGGCCCGATCACGATTGGCGCCAATGCTCGGATCGGTGCCAATGCTGTTGTCACCCATGATATTCCGGGCGGGGTCACCGCTGTCGGAATTCCAGCCCGTGTGGTGATGCCCAAAGACCGTAAAAAATCGCAAGAATTCTGTGCTTATGCAACAACACCCGAAGGTGAAAGTGATCCCGTATTGCAAACCATCGAAGCTTTGCGCACGCAAGTTACCATGTTGGTGGCTAGGGTTGAAGAATTAGAGACCCAAGTTCCTGAAAAACAACCTAAAAAGAAAAGCAAACCAGCTGCGTGAAAATATTGAAAATGGTTATTAGGATAAGGATATGAAAAGTGAGGCTTAGTACAAAAGGACGTTATGCAGTAATGGCTATGGCTGATTTGGCTATGCAATCTGTTGGTGAGCCTGTGACATTATTTGAAATCGCCGAGCGTCAGGAGATCTCGTTATCCTACCTTGAGCAACTTTTTGGCAAGCTGCGTAAAGGCGGCATTGTTAAAAGCGTGCGCGGACCGGGGGGCGGATACCTTTTGTCGCGGGTTTCGAACGAAATTCGTATTGCAGACATTATTTTTGCGGTCGATGAACCCATTAAAACAACGCGCTGTGCGCCGGGATCGCCAATTGGCTGTAAATCCAACCAAAGCCGTTGCGTCACCCATGAATTGTGGGAAGAGCTCGGCAATCATATCTACCTTTTTTTGCGTTCAGTAACTTTGGCCGATGTGGTTAATAAACGCATTGGACAAGTTGATTTTGCCCATTTTGCGGGAAAAACTATCGTTGCTGCCCAGTGATGCTCGGGACAATATTTTTACAATTCAGCGAATTATGACGATCAATAGTTTTTGAAATTTTTAGACTGGGTACGGGCAAACAATGTACAGCGCAATTTACATGGATCATAATGCAACGACGTCAGTGCGGCCCACTGTGGTTGATGCTGTGGGTGATGCTATGGCGGTGATTGGGAATGCATCGTCGGTCCATGGCCCGGGGCGTCAATGTAAACGTATTCTGGAAAATGCACGGGACCATGTGGCAGAAGTGATTAATTGCCAATCAGAAAATGTGATTTTCACAGGCAGCGGCACGGAAGCCAATAATTTAGCCTTGCGCGGTCTTTCGGGTATCCCTGTTCTTGCTTCAACGATTGAGCATGCCTCAGTGCGGTCTGTTATTGATCATGAAAAAATTGCAGTTGATGATCAGTGTGTGGTTAATTTAAATCAATTGACGAGGCTTTTACAAAAACAAACAGGGCGTGTTTTGGTGTCCGTTATGTTAGCAAATAATGAAACCGGGGCAATCCAACCTGTCAAAGACGTTGTTCGTATTGCCAAATCATTTGATGCGGTTGTGCACTGTGATGCGGTTCAGGCTTTAGGAAAAATTGATGTCGATATGATCGACTTGGGCGTCGATATGATGACGCTATCTGCTCATAAAATTGGTGGGCCACAAGGCGTCGGTGCGTTAATTTTATCCCCCGCTGTGGAAATAGAGGCTTTGATCAAAGGCGGTGGACAAGAACACAGGCGCCGCGGCGGTACTGAAAATTTACCGGGGATCGCAGGTTTTGGCGAAGCCGCTAAACAAGTAAAATCCGAACGGACTAATTTTTCCAAACTGACTATTTTGCGCGATCAAATTGAAACCGCAATCCAATCTATGACCGGGCGGGCTGCCTACAGCTCATCGGTCGCGCGCCTTGCCAATACCAGCTGTCTATCGATGCCGGGGGTCAGGGCTGAAACACAAGTCATGGCTTTTGATTTAGAAGGCATCGCCATCAGCGCCGGGTCCGCCTGTTCATCGGGTAAAGTCGAAGCCAGCCACGTTTTATCAGCTATGGGTTTAGGGGATGACGATGCATCATCTGCGATCCGGGTGAGTTTAGGCTGGAACAGTACGCAACATGACGTTGATCGTTTCATCGATGTATGGAAAATGCTATATAACCGCCTAAGTAATGACCATGTTATGGCAAAGGCTGTATGATGGGCATAGATATGACACTGGTAAATGATCAAGATATCGTTATGAATGAAAACGCGGCGTCTTATGGCTCCCGACCGGATCTTGGGCCGTTGCCAGCCATCTATCTGGATTATCAAGCAACAACGCCCACCGACCCGCGTGTGGTTGATGCCATGTTACCTTATTTCAGTGAAAAATTTGGCAATCCCCATTCAACGGCTCATGTGTTTGGTTGGCAAGCCGAAGACGGTGTGGATATGGCCCGCACCCAAGTTGCCAATTTAATTGGTGCCGAGGCCCGGGAAATCGTTTTTACATCCGGTGCGACTGAATCCAATAATATCGCGATCAAAGGCCTTGCCGGGTTTTATGGGGATCGAAAAAACCATATTATAACCGTGGCCACGGAACATAAGTGCGTGCTTGAAACGTGTCGGATGTTGGAACACGACGGATTTCAGGTGAGCTACATTAAACCCAAAAAAAACGGTCTGATTGATGTATCGGAAATCGCCGATTTGATCACGGATAAAACGTTGTTGGTGACGGTGATGGCCGTCAATAATGAAATTGGCGTCATTCAGCCGATATCTGAAATTGGTTCAATATGCCGCCAGAAAGGTGTGTTTTTTCATAGTGATTGTGCCCAGGCTTTTGGTAAAATTCCCCTTGATGTTGGTGCTATGAATATCGATTTAATGAGCATTTCCGGACACAAAGCCTATGCGCCCATGGGTATCGGCGCATTGTATGTCAGGCGCCGCCCACGGGTTCGCTTGAAACCATTGTTTGATGGTGGTGGACAAGAACGCGGTATGCGTTCAGGTACTTTGCCAGCTCCTTTGGTTGTCGGCTTGGGAATGGCGGCTAAACTGGCAATGGATGAAATGGGAACAGAACATAGTTGCCTTGAAAATTTGCAAAAATTATTTCTTAATACCCTTGACGAAGCGGACGTGGATTACAACATCAATGGGGATAGACACGATAGATTTGCCGGTAATTTAAACCTGTCGTTCCCCGCGGTGAATGGGGAAACATTGATGGCTTCATTATCGGGATTGGCATTATCCAGTGGGTCGGCTTGTACGTCGGCGGCGGTTGAACCGTCTTATGTATTAAAAGCTATTGGATTAACGGATGAACTCGCCAGTGCCTCTGTGCGTATCGGATTTGGCCGTTTTTCCAAACAAGACGAGACCGTAAAAGCCGCATCAGACATCGCAGCGGCTGTTAAGCGACTGCATAAAACAAACGATTGAATAATTAACGATTGACCCCGTAACGAAAGACAGCTTATGGACGCGAAAGCGCAAACAATATCTGAAGTCAATGAATTGACGGATGACAAATATAAATACGGTTTTGTGACGGATATTGATGCCGATTACGCACCAAAAGGGCTGGACGAAAGCACGGTTCATTTTATTTCGGCCAAAAAAAATGAACCGGAATGGTTGCTTGAAAAACGTCTGAAAGCGTATCGGCACTGGTTGACCATGGATGAACCGAATTGGCAAAAACCTAAATTCCCAAGCATTGATTATCAGGACGCTTATTATTATTCATCGCCAAAATCTATGGAAGACGGCCCACAAAGTTTGGACGATGTCGATCCGGAATTGTTGGAAACCTACAAAAAGCTGGGTATTCCGTTGCAAGAGCAGGAATATTTAGCCGGTGTTGCTGTGGACGCTGTATTCGATAGCGTGTCTGTGGCAACAACGTTTAAAGCCCAACTGGAAAAAGTCGGTGTGATTTTTTGCCCCATATCCGAAGCCGTTGAACGATGCCCGGAACTGGTGAAAAAATATTTAGGCTCGGTGGTGCCCTATACGGACAATAAACATGCCTGCCTAAATTCGGCGGTGTTTACCGAAGGCTCGTTTGTCTATATCCCCAAAGGCGTGCGTTGTCCGATGGAACTGTCGACCTATTTCCGCATTAATGCAAAAAACACCGGACAGTTTGAGCGCACATTGATTATTGCCGATGCAGGGTCATATGTTAGTTATTTAGAAGGCTGCACAGCACCGCAACGTGACGAGCATCAACTGCATGCGGCTATTGTTGAATTGATTGCGCTGGATGATGCGGAAATTAAATATTCGACGGTACAAAACTGGTATCCGGGCGATGAAAATGGCCGTGGTGGTATTTATAATTTTGTCACCAAGCGCGGTATTTGCCGGGGCAAAAACTCTAAAATTTCTTGGACTCAAGTTGAAACCGGATCGGCTATTACATGGAAATATCCAAGCTGTATTTTACAAGGTGATGATTCGGTGGGGGAGTTTTATTCCATTGCCATCACCAATAATTGTCAGTTGGCCGATACCGGGACCAAGATGATCCATCTGGGGAAAAATACCACATCAAAAATTATCTCCAAAGGCATATCGGCCGGCCGCGCCGATCAAACGTATCGCGGATTGGTCAGGATGTCGCCAAAGGCCACCAATGCCCGCAATTACACCCAGTGTGACAGTTTGTTGATCGGGGATAAATGCGGTGCCCACACGGTACCTTATATCGAAAGCAAGAATAAATCGGCGATTGTTGAACACGAAGCCACCACATCTAAAATCAGCGAAGATCAGCTTTTTTATCTACGCGCCAGAGGCATTGGCGAAGAAGCGGCTGTGGCTTTGGTGGTCAACGGTTTCTGCCGCGACGTCTTGCAGCAATTGCCTATGGAATTTGCCGTTGAAGCCCGCAAATTGGTGGGGATCAGCCTCGAAGGCAGCGTTGGCTAACTTTTTTTATATTTTATTTAGGACCTAATGAATGCTCGAAATTAAAAACCTGCACGCCAATGTTGATGGCAAAGAAATTCTTAAAGGCATTGATTTAACCATCAATAAAGGCGAAATGCACGCCATCATGGGGCCCAACGGGTCTGGAAAAAGTACGCTTTCTTATTTGATCGCCGGGCGGGATGGTTATGAAATTACCCAAGGTGAGATTTTATTCAACGGCAAAGATCTGGTGGCGTTATCACCCGAAGATCGTGCTGGCGAAGGGGTGTTTCTGGCTTTCCAGTACCCGGTAGAAATACCCGGTGTCACCAATACGACATTTTTGAAAGAAGCTTTGAATTCAATCCGCCGCTACCGTGGTCTTGATGAATTGGACGCCATGCAGTTTGTCAAAATGCTGCGTGAAAAAACCAAAGAACTAGGTGTTGCTGACGATATGTTAAAACGCGCTGTGAATGTGGGCTTTTCCGGTGGTGAGAAAAAACGTAACGAAATTTTGCAAATGGCCGTGCTGGAACCCAGCCTGTCGGTGTTGGATGAAACCGACAGTGGATTGGATATTGATGCCCTGAAAGTGGTAGCAAACGGTGTTAATGCTTTGCGTTCAAAAGACAATGCCACATTGATGATTACTCATTATCAACGGCTGCTGGATTATATTGTACCCGATTTTGTCCATGTTTTGGCACATGGGAAAATTCGTAAATCCGGCGGTAAAGAATTGGCTTTAGAACTTGAACAAAGTGGTTACGCAGAATTTGATGTAGCTAGCTAAGGAATTGGTATCAGACATGAATAACCTTTCACCCGGATCGATGCCTTTTATCAGGCAATATAAAAATGCGGCTGACGCCTTGTCTCATGCTGGCCTCGATTGGCTTGATGCTTTGCGCGATCAAGGTATAAAACGGTTTGAAGCCCTTGGGCTGCCGACACCGGCACTTGAGGACTGGAAATACACACGGCTCCGACCATTAGAAGATACCGAATTTCAAAAAAATAGTGGGGATGCGGCTGTTGATAAAGGGATGGTTGTACCTTCTTTGTTTGCGGCGGATAAAACGCACCCTAAAATCGTTTTTGAAAATGGTCGGTTGTGCCTAGAACAATCTAGTTTAGATCACTTGCCTGACGGTTTGATGGTCCGCCCGACGTTGGATGTGTTAAAAGATGATCCGGACTGGCTTGAAAAACGCATGGGTTCCATAGTTGGTGAAAGCGGACGGGCTATGCAGGCTTTGAACGCAGCCTTGCTGGATGGTGGGTATGTGATTGCGGTTTCTGCAAATGTGCATATTGATCAGCCCATTGAAATTGTTTTTTTACGCGGCGGACTAGACCATCCGGTGCATTCAAATCCTCGGAACTTTATCGACATGGGCCTTGGGTCAAGTGCGACGGTCATTAGCCACCACAGAGGCCTTGGAGTGGGGGCGTATTTTGCCAATGCAGTCACCGAAATTAATGTGGCTGATGGGGCGCGATTGAACCATTACCGTGTTCAAGACGAAAGCAAAGACGCCACACACTTGTTATCCGTTCATGTAGATATTGGCCGGGATGCGACTTATGAAAGTTTTGGCTTGTCGGTGGGCGGTCGTTTATCACGGACCGAAGTCCATGCGCGGCTGTTGGGGCGTGGCGGTCATACGGCAATCAATGGTGCTTATTTGATGCGCGGCGATGAACATTGTGACAATACCACAGTGATCGATCATTTTGCCCCGGACACCACATCCCGTGAAGTTTTTAAAGGCGTGCTTGATGACCAATCCCGTGCCGTTTTTCAAGGCCGCATCGTGGTGCATAAAGATGCGCAACGTATTAACGGCCATCAGCTGAGCAAAGCTTTGTTGTTATCGGACGCTGCGGAAATGGATGCCAAACCGGAACTTGAAATTTATGCCGATGATGTCAAATGTTCCCACGGTGCGACGACTGGTCAATTGGATGAAACAGAATTGTTCTATTTGCGTTCTCGCGGTATTCCCGAAGCCCAAGCCCGGAATATGCTCATTCGTTCATTTTTGGCTGAAGCCGTTCAAGAAATTAAAGATCAAGACATTCAGGACGCAATGATTGAACGTGTTATGCACTGGTTGCCAGCACAGTGTTTTCAAGCTGAAGAATGGGCAAAACCATGACCGATCAAGGCAACATTGTGAAACTCAGAATGGGCGATAATTCATTGCACGCTTTTGACGTTGAAAAAGTGCGTCTGGATTTCCCTATTTTATCTGAAATGGTGTATAATAAGCCCTTGGTTTTTTTGGATTCAGGAGCCAGTGCACAAAAACCAAAAGTGGTCATTGATGCTATGGATGATGTATACCGGCATTATTATGCCAATGTTCACCGCGGCGCCCATTATCTTAGTCAAAAATCCACCGATGCTTTCGAAGATGCCCGGGTTAAAGTCGCTGATTTTATTAACGCAGCCTCCCCTGATGAAGTTGTTTTTACCAAAAATACCACAGAAGCGATTAATCTGGTGGCACAAAGCTGGGGCCGAAAATTTTTAAAAGCCGGGGATGAAGTGCTGGTTTCTGAAATGGAACATCACGCCAACATTGTGCCATGGCAACTGTTAGAACAACAAATCGGTATCAAAGTAAAAGTCGCGCCCATCAATGATGCCGGTGAATTGTTGATGGATGAATTTTCGAAATTGTTAACGGCATCGGTTAAATTGGTGGCAATTACTGGATGCTCCAATGTTTTGGGCACCATTGTACCGGTGGACCAGATTACCCAACTTGCTCATGCAAAAAATATTCCGGTGTTGATTGATGGATCACAAAGCGTGGTTCATCAAAGCGTTGATGTGAACGCGCTGGATTGTGATTTTTTTATTTTTACCGGACATAAATTATACGGGCCAACGGGCGTAGGTGTACTTTATGGTAAAATAGATGTTTTGAAATCAATGCCTCCTTATCAAGGCGGCGGCGATATGATCGAAACTGTAAGTTTTGATGGCACAACGTTCAAAGAACCACCACACCGCTTCGAAGCGGGAACACCTGCCATTGCCGAAGTCATCGGATTGGGGGCGGCTATCGATTATGTCAATGAATTAGGCATGGACAACATTGCCGCCCACGAACAAGACTTATTGGCTTATACTACCGAAAAACTCAAACAAATTGATGGATTGCGTGTTTTTGGCAATGCTAAAAATAAAGCGGGCATTTTTTCTTTTTTGGTTGATGGTACACACCCGTTTGATGTGGCGACTATTCTGGACCGTCAAGGAATTGCCGTCCGTGTTGGACAGCATTGTGCCGAGCCGTTGATGAAACGCTTAGGTGTCGATGGCACGGTGCGGGCTTCTATGGGTTTATATAATAATACGGCTGACGTTGATGCGCTGGTCAGTGCGATTAACAAAGCAAAGGAGATGTTGATTTAATGCCTGCTTTAGAAAAATTTCAGGAATTCGCTAATGCTTTGGATATCATTGATGATGATGACATGCGCTTTGAATATATCATTGATATTGGTAAAAAATTAAAAGATGAAGACTTCCCGCAAGCTTTGCGCACCCCGCAAAATATTATGCATGGGTGTATGTCACAAGTCTGGCTGCTCAATCAGCCAAAAGACGGGAAAAATTATTTTATAGGCTTTAGTGATGCCATCATTGTCAAAGGTTTAGTGTCGATGATGATCAAATCATTTAGTGGATTAACCGCGGATGAACTCGATGCATTAACGGTCGAACATGTGCAACGTCTGAATTTAGGCGCGCTGACAACACAACGGCAAATTGGTATGATGGCCATGCTGGAACATTTTAAAAAACTAGGTCACATCGCGCAAAATATCCGCGATAACAAGGAGACACACTAATGTTGCCCTATGGTTATGAAATCCCCCCCGGTACACCGGAGGTTATGCCCGGTGAAGAATTTATTGCAACAGCTGGAACGGCTATAGAAGACGACGTTTCAGTTGCCACAGAAGATTTAGTCATCGAAGCCGCACGCACGGTGTATGATCCTGAAATTCCGGTTAATATTTATGATTTGGGGTTGATTTATACTATTCGCATTAATGACAAAGGCAATGTTAATGTGGAAATGTCGTTGACCGCACCCGGGTGCCCGGTGGCTGGAATTTTACCGGGGCAAGTGGCTGATGCCATTGCCGCCCTTGATGGCGCTGGAGAGGTTGAGGTGAAACTAATTTGGGAGCCGGCATGGACACCGGACCGCATGTCAGAAGACGCCAAGCTTGCTTTAGGCTTCGGTTGACCCTATCTAATGAACAGACAATCTTAATTCCAACATTCCACTATCGAGAAATAATATGAGCACACCACCAAAAATCATTTCAATCACGGATGCCGCCGCAGACCGCATCCGGTATTTGGTTGATACCAGCGATGCCCCTGTATTGGGTTTGCGCGTTGGTGTGTCGACCAAGGGATGTTCCGGGAAATCTTATGTTTATGAATATGCCCATGAAAAGAAAAAACTAGAAGAAGTAGTCGAAGACAAAGGCGTTAAAGTGTTTGTTGATGTGGCCGCCATCATGTTTTTAATCGGCAGCGAAATGGATTATGTCGAAGGTAAAATGGACAGCAAGTTTGTTTTTTCCAATCCTAATGAAACCAGCCGTTGCGGATGTGGCGAAAGTTTCTCTGTTTAACGGTTACACGGGATTAAGCCTTGCCCTTAGTTATATTCATCGAAGAAGACGGAAAACGCGTTGAAGTCGATACAGAAATTGGACAAAATTTGATGGAGGTCGCCCGTGATAATGGCGTTGACATCGAAGGCGCGTGCGAAGGATCAATGGCCTGTTCTACGTGTCATTTAATTGTTGAAGAAGCCTGGTTCAATAAATTAAAACCAGCATCAGAAGAAGAAGAAGATATTTTAGATTTGGCTTTTGGGCTAACAAAAACTTCTCGTCTTGGTTGTCAAATCGTAATGGAGGATGATCTGGATGGTATTGTCGTTAACTTGCCCGACAGTTGATTGTCCAAACGTTGTTAAGCTCGGTCATATTAAACGGCCTGCTTGTGTAGCAGTCGGCTTGTAGGCAACGTAATCTGAATGATGGTGCCTTGGCCGATAGCGCTTTCGATGTCAAATTGACCGCCGTGACGTTCGATTAACGATTTTGCCAGTGGCAAGCCTAATCCCGCACCATCAGATTTAGATTTAATGGCCGTGTCCGTACGTCCGTGGGGTGTTAACGCTGTTTCTAGTTGTTCCGGTGCGATGCCAAATCCGTTATCTTTGATAGAAATGACTAAATGGCCATCAGGGGCAATTAAAGCTTTGACATAAATAATATTCCCGGGAGGACTATATTTGATGGCATTGTCCAATAAATTCAACATCACTTGTTTGAACCGGTTTTTATCGCAGAATAATTGAGGTATTTCATCCGGAATTTCCACATCTACGGTCGTATTGTGCTTAAGTAAGTGCGGATTTATAATTTTTTGACATTCATCGATGGCTGACCTTATGTCAAAATGTTCCTCAACGATGGAAAGAAAGTCACTGTTGGCCGTGATCGATAAATCAATGATATCGTTTAACATGGATAGCAAGTGTTGGGCCGCTATATGAATATCTTGTGCGCAATCTAAATAGCCTTTGGGAGAAATGGGGCCCAAAATTTGTTCTTTGATAATCTCTGAAAATCCAATGACGGCATTTAACGGCGTTCGCAGTTCATGGGATATGGTTGCTAACCGTAATTCAAAAGGATCGGTGGCATGATTTGGTAATGGATTGGAAGAGGATGATAATGCGGGTGGTTTCTGATCCATTAAATAATGATTGTTGGACATATTTGATGCCTTTGGTATCAAGTGATCAAAATTTTTGCAACATTCAATAATAAAATCATCAAGAATGTCTTTGAAAGTTTTTGTAAATACAATGGATACACGCCGCCGATCATACGGGTCGGTTAATTTGTCAATTACGCCTGATGTCTCAAGCCGACGGATACAGTTTATTGCTGTTCCTTTGGATAGACCCGTAGCCAGATACACATCGGCGAGCGACGGGGCTTCGTCCAAATAATGCGAATGGCATAAAAAACTGATGACATCCCAAGTCGTGCGCTTTACCCTTTCCGGAATACCACCAGTTTGCATGCGATTGATTCCAGCATCAATTTTAGCAACCAATCCGCGGTGCCGGGTTAGTCCGTATTTTAAAATATAATTGACGACAGGTTGTTTTTTGTCGCCGATGCCTTCATCCTCTGTAAGTATTGGCAATGGATTTCCGCTATAAATGTGAACGTATTAAAATGCTTGTGCAAATTAAATAATTATTTGAGTTTATTGATTAGAAGTATGTGTTTGATACTTTTTCGTTAATTATCGGTGACTAGAGAAAAGGATATGTGTTTGATCATTTGCATTCTTATAATCAATTGTGCGGCCTATTTATTCATTCAAAAAGATAACTTCTGTATGAATTCCATTATTGCGATTGCGTGGCGGAATGGAAGGGGAATTGGGTTTAATATTGCACCTAAAATGGTTATGGATGGTTATATATCTGTTTTACAAAAATTATGAGAATCTTCCTCAGTCAGAATATTTTTTTGGGCAGAAGTTAAATCACATAGATTTATATTTTAAAAGGAACCCTGATGTTAGAGCTGTCTTTTTCTGATGTATCTGTACCTGATATACTGGCTTTTATATGGTTTGTACTGTGTTGGGGCGGCTATGGATTTGTTGCAGACCGTATTCAATACAAACGCCGGGAAATGGCGCAAGTCGCCCATGGTTTGCGGGTTAAATGGATGCTGCGCATGTTAAATAATGAAAACCGAATGCCAGATATTACCATTGTTGTTGCCCATATTCGCAGCGGATCGTTGTTTGTTTCAACGTCTTTGCTGATCACGGCGGGTGTGGTCGCATTGTTGGGTAATGTAAACCGTGTTCGTCAGGTGCTGTCTGAATTATCATTTGCGGCCAATCCAACGACTTTTTCAGTGGAAATTAAAACTTTTTTATTATTGGCGGTGTTTGTTTACGCGTTTTTTAAATTTGCATGGTGCCTAAGACAGTATAATTATTCGCTTATCCTCATCGGTGCCGCACCTAAAACCGAGCAAATGGAAAACCAGACCGCGGCTGTAGGATATGCGGAACGGGTTGCACGGGTTCTGTCGCGTGCTGCTATGACGTTTAATCGGGGCCTTCGGTCCTATTATTTTGGATTGGCGATGTTGATGTGGTTTGTACAGCCGGTTTTATTTGCCGTGTCGTCGGTGATTGTGCTGATGGTTTTGTACCGCCGGGATTTTCATTCCAATACTTTGGATGCTTTGGCAGGGGACGCTAATATCAGTGACCATGTTGGTGGGTGAAATCGATAAAGCCGGGCCTTGTAGTTCTTAATAAACACCCTATATTTCGACCATGGAAACATTATATTCTGAACAGCAACCCCCCAAAGGAGCCCGAATTGCGGTCGCCATGTCCGGCGGCGTTGATAGTTCTGTGGCCGCCGCTTTGATGGTTGAACGCGGCTATGACGTGGTTGGGATAACGTTACAGTTATACGACCATGGTCAAGCTATTCAAAAAAAAGGTGCCTGTTGCGCTGGTGTCGATATCCACGATGCTCGGCGTGTTGCCGATAGCATTGGTATTCCTCATTACGTCTTGGATTATGAAACCCGGTTCCGGGAAAACGTGATGGAAGATTTCGCCGATAGTTATTTAAAAGGCGAAACGCCGATCCCCTGTGTGCGTTGCAATCAAACGGTTAAATTTCATGACTTGCTACAAACCGCACGGGATTTAGGTGCCGAAGGCCTAATCACGGGACATTATGTCCGCCGTATGAATGGGCCTGATGGTTCTGAACTGTATAAAGGCATCGATGAGGATAAAGACCAAAGCTATTTTTTGTTTGCAACCACCCAAGAACAACTGAATTATTTATATTTTCCACTTGGGGGTATGGATAAAAAAATGACACGCGAACACGCGACCCGTTTGGGGTTAAGCGTATCTGAAAAACCGGAAAGCCAAGACATTTGTTTTGTTCCCAACGGAAAATATGCAGACGTAGTTGAAAAATTACGCCCCGGAGCCTGTGAACCCGGTGAAATTGTTGATGCAGACGGCCAAATTGTCGGTCAACACCAAGGCATCATTCATTATACCGTTGGACAGCGTCGCGGTTTGGGTATCAGTGCCGCCGATCCGCTTTATGTGATCAAGTTAGATGCCATCAATAAACGTGTGATTGTTGGCCCTAAACAGGCGCTAATGTGTGATGGATTGATTGCCCGCGAATTGAATTGGTTGGTCGGTGATATTAATAAGCCCGACGGACAAAACTGTTTAGTCAAAGTGCGTTCAGCGTCGACACCGATTAAAGCCCGCATTTTTAAAAATGATGATAAGACGGCACGGGTCAAATTTGATGAACCGCAGCCGGGAATTGCGCCTGGGCAGGCCGCTGTGTTCTACGATGGTGAACGGGTGCTGGGTGGCGGTTGGATCGTTCGTGCCGCGTAAATACGCTTGTGATTAGTCCTTAGGTGTTGTTGTTGCCGTTCCGATAACGTCGCCAAATTCACCAGCAGCTTCTAGTTTTTTCATGGCTTCGGCGGCTTCTTGCTGACGGGTCCACATGGTGGCGTAGAGGGCTTTTTTGTTGAGTAATTGTTTGTGTGTGCCGCGTTCGGTGATGACACCCTGATCGAATACAAGAATTTCATGGGCATCTTGAATGGTCGATAGTCGGTGGGCAATGGTCAATGTCGTGCGGTTGGATGAAACTTCTTTTAAAGACTGTAAAATTTCTTGTTCCGTTGAACTGTCTAGTGCCGAAGTTGCTTCATCAAATACCATAATCGTTGGATTTTTTAAAATCGTGCGGGCTATGGCGACACGTTGTTTTTCACCGCCAGATAGTTTTAATCCACGTTCACCAACGGCACTTTGATAGCCATCGGGCAAAGCCATGATGAAATCATGAATGCGGGCCAATTTTGCCGCATTTTCAACGTCCGAAGGTGACGCATTGGGTCGCCCATAAGCAATATTATAAAAAATGCTGTCGTTAAACAAAACAGTGTCTTGTGGCACCATGCCAATGGCTTGGCGTATGGACGATTGCGTTAACTGGCGGATGTCTTGTCCATCGATTAAAACTTGGCCCGATTGTGCATCGTAAAAGCGGAATAATAACCTTGATATCGTCGATTTCCCGGACCCACTGGCTCCCACCAAAGCCACGGTTTTTCCAGCGGGTACAGTAAATGAAACATTTTTTAATATGGGGCGCCGTTCATCGTATGAAAAATTAATGTTTTTGAACTGGACTTTACCGCCATTGATTTTTAAATCCTGAGCATTGTCGGCTTCAATGACATCAGGTTTGCGGGCTAGAAGCTCAAACATGCTTTCCATATCAGTGAGGGATCGCTTAATTTCCCGGTAGACAAATCCCAAAAAATTAAGCGGCATAAAAAGCTGTAATAAATAGGTGTTGATTAAAACAAAATCGCCGATGGTCATATCACCGTTGGACAAAGCTTTTGCAGCTAACATCATGGACGCGATGGAGCCTATGGCAATAATTGAACCTTGGCCAATATTTAAAAAAGCAAGGCTGGTTTCGCTTTTAACGGCGGCTTTTTCATAGCCTTTTAAAGCCTGATCAAATCTATTGGTTTCGTGGGATTCATTGGAAAAATATTTAACAGTTTCATAATTTAACAAGCTATCGATGGCTTTGGTATGGGCTTCGTTATCGGTTTCATTCATGGTTCGGCGAAATTGTAATCGCCATTCGGTGAACACTAACGTCCACGTGATATAAATGCTTAGCGTAAAAAATGTAATGGCGGCGAATACCCAGTTATATAAATTCCACAAAATGATGGTTACAAATAATATTTCAAGCAGCGTCGGCAATATATTAAACAGCATAAAGCGGAGCAAGAACTCGATGCCTTTGGTTCCGCGTTCAACGGCTCGGCTAATGGCACCCGTTTTGCGTTGCAGGTGAAAACGCAGTGATAATTGGTGTAGATGCCTAAATGTTTTTAAGCCCGCTAACCGGATAGCGCGTTGGGCAACTTTTGTAAAAATAGCATCGCGGATGTCACCAAACGCCTGGGCACTTAATCTGGCCAGCCCATAGGCGATGATCAATCCCGTCGGAATAAGTATGGACGCTGTTACACCGTTCGCCAACGCATCAATAATTTGTTTATAAATAATGGGTACCGTGACATTAATGACTTTAGCAAAAACCAAAAATAAAACGGCAATCATCACACGGGCTCTTAAACCCCATTCATTGTCGGGCCACAAATAAGGCATTAACGTTTTGATGGTTTGCCAGTCGTTGCGTGATTTATCGGTTGATGTCATGGTTCCCTTGGTTTTAATCGTTTTGCACGGTTGTCATCTTGTCAGGCTGTTGTCAGCTTTAGGAGGAAAAATTTATGATAAAATAGACTGTAACAGATTGATAAATAATAAGAGTTTATTCGTTTAATCCCAACACTTTTTCCAGATATATTGTATGAATGGTTGTAAAATAGTTGAAACCCCCTGAAATGACAGATACATAAACTTATGACTGGCTATGATTTTCAAAATTTACGTGTTCTTATTGCTGATGACAGTCGGCAAATCAGAGCGTTGCTAAAATCTTTTTTAAGCGGTTTTGGCATCAAGAACATCCAAGAAGTTTCTGATGCTGACGAAGCGTTTGAAGAAATGTCGAACTTTGATCCGGATTTAGTGATCATTGACTGGAATATGCCGCCGACTAATGGCTTGGATTTTGTTGAAAAAGTCCGATTGGCAGAAGAGTCGCCTAATCCCTATGTGCCGATTATTATGTTAACAGGTTTTACCGAACTGTTCCGGGTAAAACGAGCCAGAGATGCCGGTATATCGGCTTTTTTAGCCAAACCGTTGAGTGCGCAATCATTATATAAAAGACTTATTGCGGTGGTTGATGATAACCGCCCGTTTGTTCGTATTCCAAAATATTTTGGCCCCGATCGTCGGACCGGGCGGCGGACCCATTTTATGGGGGTTGAACGCCGTGGAAATTAAGTACACACTTTGTTGGTCTAATGAAATCAGAGTGCTCATGTAATGGATAAAAAAACCCAATTTATACGACCGCGCCGCCATATATCACAAAAAGTTTCTAAAACCGGTGGGCCAACGCCAGAAAAAGCAATTTTAGAAGCCTTGAACGCGGCCGAAGATATCATTAGTGGGTATCAAGGCTGGGCCGTTGATGACATGGAAGAGCTGTGGGAAACGTTTTTAGGATTTGTCGAAACGGGGCATCGGTCTATTTCACGCGATGACATTACAGAAATGTATAATTTGGCGCACGAAGCCCGTGGACAAGGCGGTAGTTTCGGCTTTCCATTAATTACCGGAATTGCGGACTCGCTCTGTAAATTTCTTGATGGTCGTGGCGATTTAAATGATATTGATCTGGATATTACCCGTATCCATATTTTAGCATTGAAAGCTGTGTTTAGGCAAAATTTGAAAGGCGACTGCGGTGCGTTAAGCCGTGAAATCCCAAATTTATTACTGGCTTTACGCAACAAAGCCAGCATCGGGAAAACTGAAACGCTGAAATAATGTCCCTGTTAGAGCAAGCGAGTTAGAGCGCGCGCATGGAATTTCAGTAATGCGGCGGCGGAACGTCTTCGCCACCGGGTTTGTCGCCTCGAACCTCGATACCTTCAATACGTTTCCTTAACCGTTTTACTTCACGTTTTAATGCATCAATGCTTTGCCATTGCTCGGCCACCATGTCACTAAGTTGATCAATGAAATGTTGTCGATCAGCATCGTTTGTTTCTAATTCAGTGATACGTTTTGTCAATTCTTCCATATCAAACCTATTCCCACTCAATGGTGCCCGGTGGTTTGCTGGTAATGTCATAGACCACGCGGTTGATGCCGGGGACTTGGTTGATAATGCGGTTAGCCGTGCGCCCCAGAAATTCATGATCAAATTGGAAAAAATCCGCAGTCATGCCATCAGTCGATGTGACAGCGCGCAATGCACAAACGTTATCATAAGTCCGTGCATCGCCCATGACGCCCACGGTTTGAACGGGCAACAATACACAAAATGCCTGCCAAATGGTATCGTACAGCCCGGCTTTGCGGATTTCATCCAAATAAATGGCGTCGGCTTTGCGCAACACATCCAGCTTATCCCGTTCAATGGCGCCGGGAATACGAATAGCAAGCCCCGGTCCCGGGAACGGGTGGCGGCCGACAAAATGATCAGGCAGGCCTAATTCCCGGCCTAAATCACGGACTTCGTCTTTAAATAATTCTCGAAGCGGTTCCACCAATTTCATATTCATGCGTTCCGGCAAACCGCCGACGTTATGATGGGATTTGATGGTCACCGACGGGCCGCCTGTGAACGATACGCTTTCGATCACATCCGGATACAAAGTGCCTTGGGCTAAAAATTCAGCCCCGCCAATTTTTTTGGCCTCATCCTCGAACACATCAATGAACAAGCCGCCGATAATTTTACGTTTTTTTTCTGGGTCACTGACGCCTTCAAGTTTGCCTAAAAACAAATCTGCGACGTTTTTATGAACCAATGGAATGTTGTAGTGATCACGGAACAACGTCACCACTTCATCGGCTTCGTTCATGCGCATCAAACCATGATCAACAAATACGCAGGCTAATTGATCACCAATGGCTTCGTGTAATAAGACGGCGACAACGGAACTATCAACGCCACCCGACAGACCGCAAATGACTTTACCTGTGCCCACTTGATTGCGGATTTTTTCAATAGCTTCGTCTTTGAATGCGGCCATTGTCCATGACCCGCTACAGCCACAAATGTCGTGGGTAAAGTTTTTTAACAGCTTCGCGCCGTCTGGTGTATGCACGACTTCGGGGTGGAACTGCACGCCAAAAAACGGTTTATCCTTATGAATAATGGCGGCAAACGGTGCCACATCGGTTGTGGCGACAGCGTGGAAATCATCAGGTAGCCTGTCGATATGATCGCCGTGGCTCATCCAAACGGTGTGATCCGTGCCTTGTTGCCAAACGCCTTTGAATAACGCTGTGTCTTCAGCAATGGAAATTTCAGCGCGTCCAAATTCCCGGTTGCCGGACGGAGTAACGACGCCGCCTAATTGTTGAACCATAGTTTGTTCGCCGTAACAAATCCCCAGCACCGGCAAACCCATTGTGAACAATTCATCAGGGGCTGTGGGCGGGTCAATATCGGTCACCGACGCCGGGCCACCGGATAAAATCACACCTTTAGGCGCAAATTTTTGGATGGAGGCGGCGGTGACCGCATTAAAAGGCATGATTTCAGAATACACACCGGTTTCCCGGATGCGTCTGGCGATCAACTGCGTCACTTGACTGCCAAAATCGATAATCAGGATGCGTTCAGAATGAATGTCTTTAATATTATTTTCCATGATCCTGTTTTACGCCAGACCGCATGCCTTGACCAGTAACTTTGTTGGCGGGTTATGAGTTATTTTCTTGTTTGCTGGTAAAGCTCGCCACCCGTTTTATTAAATTTATCAGCCATATCCTGCATGCCATTATTAATGTCTTCTTTAACATCGGCTGAAATTTTCATAGCACAAAACTTAGGTCCGCACATGGAACAAAAATGCGCTGTTTTATGGGCGTCTTTGGGCAATGTTAAATCATGGAATTCACGGGCTTTATCCGGATCCAGACCTAAATTAAATTGATCTTCCCAACGGAACTCAAATCGCGCCCGGCTAATGGCATTGTCGCGTGCGGCCGCCCCCGGGTGGCCTTTGGCAAGGTCCGCTGCGTGGGCTGCAATTTTATAGGTAATGACGCCCGTGCGCACATCATCGCGGTCGGGCAGACCTAAATGTTCTTTGGGTGTCACATAACAAAGCATCGCGCACCCGTACCAGCCGATCATGGCCGCCCCGATGCCCGACGTTATATGATCATAACCGGGTGCGATATCAGTGACCAATGGCCCCAATGTATAAAACGGGGCTTCGCCACAGGTTGTTAATTGTCGGTCCATGTTTTCTTTGATTTTGTGCATGGGAACGTGGCCCGGGCCTTCGACAAAGGTTTGAACATGATGGGCTTTGGCAACTTCGGTAAGCGCGCCCAATGTGTCCAATTCGGCGAATTGCGCAGCATCATTGGCATCGGCACCGGATCCCGGACGCAGGCCATCACCGAGTGAAAAAGCCACATCGTACTGGGCTAAAATCTGGCTTAATTCTTCGAAATTATCATATAAAAAACTTTCTTTGTGATGAGCGAGGCACCATTTTGCCATGATCGATCCACCGCGTGAAACAATTCCCGTTACCCGTTCCGTGGTTAAATGAATGTGTTTTAAGCGTAGGCCTGCATGAATGGTGAAATAATCAACGCCTTGTTCACATTGTTCAATGATGGTGTCGCGGTAAATTTCCCATGTCAAATCCTCAATTTGGTCAACTTTTTCCAAAGCCTGATAAATCGGCACAGTGCCAATTGGGACAGGGGAATTGCGGATAATCCATTCACGAATGGTGTGAATGTTACGCCCGGTGGATAAATCCATCACCGTATCGGCGCCCCAGCGAATGGCCCAAACCATTTTATCGACTTCTTCAGCGACGGATGACGACACGGGTGAATTGCCAATGTTGGCATTAATTTTAACCAGGAAGTTACGACCAATGATCATCGGTTCAGTTTCAGGGTGATTGATATTAACCGGAATCACGGCACGTCCTTGGGCTATTTCGTCTCTGACAAATTCAGCCGTAACAACATCTGGAATTGAGGCTCCGAAACGAACCGCTTGTTGACGGTTTTTAGCAGCCGTTTCTGTATTATTCATGCGTAATATATTTTCACGTATCGCGATGAATTCCATTTCTTTTGTGATGATGCCTTGACGTGCGTAATAAAGCTGTGTCGGTGTGGCGTTAATGGTGGCTTTTAACGGCGTGTTTTGAATGGGAAATGTTTCTACAAGATGGCTTTCAGAAACGGCCCCATTGTCTTCGGGGCGAATGTTGCGTCCTTGGTAGCGCTCTACATCTCCGCGGGCCGTGATCCAAGGTGTGCGCAAGCGCGGTAAACCTTGATGCAGATCGATTTGCGCTTGATCGTCGCTATAAGGTCCGGAGCTGTCATAAACCACAAACGGTTTTTCATTGGCCGATGGATGTAGTGAAATTTCGCGCATAGGAATTTTCAAATCATCCATTACGGGACTTGGCATGTAAATTTTTCGGCTGCCCGATATGGGGCCGGTTGTGATGTTAAAAGGGGGGGGCGCTGATTTTTTAAATGTCGTCATTATTGGATCTCCTGGGTAAAAGTTTAAAGCCATTGGAGATCCGGGAAATGCGTTGGTCGCTGAAGAGCAATATAAGGAGATGTTTCCTCAATGCGTTCCGATCCCTACGCCGGTGTGACCCGGATCAGGTTCGACGGGTCTCCGCGCCGGGTAAAAAACACCCCCGACTATAACGGTCTCTCAGCCTTTTAACCAAGGCCCCCCGTGGAACAAATGATAGAATGGGGATAAGGCGCTTAGGGTTCAAGTGTTTTTTAAATTATTTTGTTAGAAAAGTTCATTAAGCTTTTGTAAGATTGAAATCTCTTTTGTTTTCTACCACAATGTCAATTGGCGATGGTTTATGGAGTTGTAGAACTAATGTCTTCTGGTCAAAAAACAGGCGCTGGTAAAAAGCCAGGTGCTGTTAAAAATGCAAACGCTGGTAAAAAGCCAGGTGCTGTTAAAAATGCAAACGCTGGTAAAAAACCAGGTGCTGTTAAAAATGCAGACGCTGGTCCAAAAGCAGCCAATTGGCCACAAACGGCAGATGGCGTTGCTGATTGGGAAAGCGTTTTTGAACACTCAAAAACAGGCTTGGTTTCCTTGGTTCGCCAAGCGGGTAGCGAACATGCACTTAAAGCGTGCGCGACAGTGATTATCAAAAGCTTGTTCACCAGACAAGGTGACGAGAATATCAGTCGCCATTATTTTGAAATTCTCGAAGGCATCGTACCAAAAAAAGGGGATAAAAAAAAATTCGATATTCATGCGCTTCAAAGTGAAACGATTGATTTGTTGAGACTAATAAAAAATGATCGTGTTCAACGGGCCGAGGCCTATCTTCAAAACAAAAAAGCAAAAGAAACGGAAAAAGAAAAAGGAAAAGAGCGAAGAAATATTCACGAAACCGAAGGTGATTTCAGCAGTAAGGATTTGTTTTCTTTAGTCTTTATTGAGATTTTTAAAAAACGGTTTTCAACAATGCATCAGGGGGTTGTACAAGATGGCCAACTGCCTTTTGTTTTGTCAAAACGATTTTCTGATTATTTTATGGATATTATCCGCGAACATTTCATTCCTGAATTATTACCCCGGTGCCGTGCGATGTTTGAAGCCATCGAAGCCTTGCCGATTAAAGAACGCCGGGCGGTGATGGATAAAACCATGCTGAGCCGTGAAGGGCGGGAACGGGTATGGGTGGTTTGGTGTGGGGTTTGGAAACTATTAACGGAACAACAGGAAATTCCCGAAGAACCAAAATCGAAAACCGAACAAAAAGGATTGTTTTCAGTTTTTAAGAAAAAGAAAGAAAAGCATGGTTGGGAAATAGAAGAACTCACTCATGAAGAATGGCTCGAAGAAAAAGCACGTATTGAAAAGTCCAATGTATTGGCTGAAAATATTTGGTCGGCGTTACGTGCTGAAAATGAAAATTATCTTCCGCCCCTTGATGGTGATCGAAAATTATTGATGGATTTGTATGCCCGCAGCCCTGATGGACTTCGTAAACATATGGATATCTTGCTGCAGTATGCCCGTGAAAACAAAAATGTGGCAAAATCATTCGATGACTATCAGGCAGGCAAAGATATCGATTTATCGCTGTTATCATTATGTTACAGGCTGCCGGATTTATTTTTGCATGAACAAAAAATATTGAAAAAAATGTCCGGCGGGTTTGATAAAACTAGACGTAGAATGCGCCTGCCATTAACCAGCAGATATTTATCTGAATTTATGTAATAACCTCATAACCAAATTGATTTAATTCAAGTGACGGATCATTTCAGCGATGAACGGTTGGATATTTTTGCGCCAGCGCCGTCCATTAAATGTACCATAATGACCGACTTTTGGTTCAACCCAATTGAATTTCATGGCTTTGGGTAAACCGGAACACAAATCGTGGGCGGCTCTAGTTTGACCGACCGAGCAAATATCATCATTTTCGCCTTCGATAGTCATCAGCACCGTTTTTTTGATCTTTGACGGGTCAACAGTATAACCGTGATGCAGTAGGGTATTATTAGCTAAATCATGGTCTTGGAAAACCGATTTAACGGTGTTTAAAAAGAATTCAGCAGGTAAATCCATAACGGAAAGATATTCATCATAAAATTTTCTATGTTGGGCAACTTCATCGCCGTCACCGCGTACTAAATTATCAAACTGTTCGGCATGGGCTTCGACGTGGCGTTCCATATTCATGGACATAAACCCGGCTAATTGTAAAAAACCCGGATAGACGGGACGCATGTACCCAATGTGTGGCATTGGGACACGCGAAATAACGTTACGTTCAAACCATGAAATATCTTTGGACCGGGCATGATCATTGACAACAGTTGGATTAACACGGGTGTCAATCGGGCCACTGATTAGCACCATGGCTTTGGGTTGATGGGCTGAATTTTCAGCGGCCATCCGTGCGACAGCGGCCAATACCGGGACGCTAGGCTGGCAAACCGCGATCACGGTTGTGTCTTTCCCTAACAACTCCATAAAATCAATGAGATAATCAATGCAATCATCTAAATCAAACGACCCTCGGATCATCGGCACTTGGCGGGCATCACACCAATCGGTGATATACACATCATGTTCGGGCAGCATTGATTTAACGGTACCGCGCAACAACGTTGCGTAATGACCGGATAAGGGGGCAACAAGCAGAACTTTAGGCTGTTTTTTTAATAATTTTTCCGTATTTTTATGAGGATCCGTTTTTTCAAAATGAATTAAATTGCAGAAGGGTTTGCAATAAACCGTGCGGTCTTTGACAGCGACAGTTTTACCGTCAACATCAATTTCGGAAATGCCCCATTCGGGTTTGCCGTAACGTTTTGTAATGCTTTCAAACACATCACAGGCCGCTGCGATTGATTTTCCCATAGGTGTATATGAAAGCGGGCTGTAAATGCTCGACGCGAAATATTTTTGTCCCTGACAAAAACTGCGGAACGGCGCCATAGCTGCATGGGTTAACTCAAAAGCGTGATAGAGCATTAAACAAAATCTCTTTATGTCAATTTTAGAAATCAATTGCTGATTTATTTTGCATCTGCGAAGGATGTTAGCATGTGCAGCGCGCAAGAAAAAGGAAATCTTTGAATTTGCGCTCTTGCTATTCGTATGGCCCGTGTTGATGATACAGGATATTGATCATTTAACGAGGTAAATATGTTTGGATTGTTTGGTAAAAGCGAAGAAAAAATTCAGGAACTGATTGATAACAAACAGTTTGATGAACTGCCGGCCGAGGTTATTGACGAACTGGCAAAGCACATCATTTTGACAACGGAAATGGTGTTAACCGGGCATACAGTGATTGAACGGATTGAAATTATCACTGCCGAATGTGTGTTTGGCATGAATATGTTTCGCGATTTCTTTGCTGGAATCCGTGATATTTTTGGTGGACGGTCCAAAGCATCACAGAAAGTATTGCGGGATTCCCGCCGAGTTTGTTTAACCGAGTTACGACGCGAAGCATTGATTGTTGGTGCCAATGCCGTAATCGCTGTTGATTTGGATTACAGCGAAATTTCTGGAGACGATAAATCGATGCTGTTTTTGGTCGCCAGCGGCACCGCTGTGCGCATTGAGTAACCCTCGGCACCGCTGTGCGCATTGAATGATTTTTGATTATGTTTGCCGTGTTAACACAGCTGCAAAAAAACCGTCGGTTCCGGTACTTGCCGGGCTAAGCCGCATAAATGGAGCCGGTGGCGGGGCTGGGTCGCCAATGGTTTCGTTCCAGACCTGATCAATGGGCAGGATTTTGAAATTCCCATGGCGGTTTTGAAATTGTTCGATTTGTTGTTCGTTTTCTTCAACCAACAACGAACATGTTACAAAAATTAGGCGCCCGCCCGGTTTAACGACAGTTGCGGCCGCGTCCAGTATTTGGCATTGCGATTGTAAAATATCATTTAAATCATCAAAGCTGAATCGCCACCGAGCCGTGGGGTCGCGGCGCCAAACTCCGGTGCCGGTGCACGGTGCATCGACCAGAACACGGTCAGCTGAGGCTTGGTTGCCGTTAATCCATGGACAGTCTTTGGCGGTTATAACTTGTTGGCGAACGCCTTTGATGCCAGCGCGTTTTAACCGGGGTTTCATGCGCGCCAATCTGAAATCGGATATATCACAGGCCGTCAGTTGCCCTCGTATTTTATTGTTAACCGTCATCATCGCGGCCAAAGCCAATGTTTTGCCGCCGGCACCAGCGCAAAAATCAACAACATTCATACCCGGTTCGGTTCCGCATAACAGCGATACCAGTTGCGATCCTTCGTCTTGGACTTCGATCCAACCGTTTTTAAATGTTTGGGTGCCGCCCAGTTTTGGGTTGCCCGCAAGCCGAAGCCCTAGTGGGGATAGAGCCGTTGGTTCAGCTTCGACAAATTCTTTTGTAAGTGCATCAAGGGCTTGTTCACGGGTTGCTTTGGTGGTGTTGATACGCACATCGACAGGTGCTTTTTGATTCAGTGCTGATAACTCAGTGATGATTTCATCACCCCATAATGACGCAAACGATAGGTCCATCCATTGCGGATATTCAAATCGGGTATAGCGTTTCATATCCATATGGTTAATGGGCCGACCGTATAAAGCATCGGCTAATTGCGTTTCATCATCCGTGATTGTTGCGGGAGCATGGGTACGTCCTGAAAACAGCGCGGTTAATTCTTCGGGGCTTAGTTTATCCAGCAATACTAAACTGGCGATGAGATGCGCCCGGTTTAAATCATTAATTTTTAAACCCGTACGTTCGATCCACCAATAAAGCCGGGCTTGGTGGCGTAAAATTTTATAAACAATATCCCGGACTGTCCGCCTATCCGATGATCCTGCGTATCGACGTTTACGAAAATAAACGTCAATAACTGGATCAGCAGGGCTGTTTTGGCTTTTGATTTCAGCCGTCAGTTCAAGGGCTGCTTGTAGCCTAGCGCTCGGTGTCACAGGATTAACCGTTGCTGCCGTAATTGGGCGCTTCGCGGGTAATGGTAATGTCGTGAACGTGGCTTTCACGTAAACCCGATGATGTAATGCGGCGGAACTGTGTATCGTTTTGCAAAGCTTGGATCGTGGCTGATCCCGTGTACCCCATAGCCGCGCGTAATCCGCCAACCAGTTGGTGGATAATGGTACTAATTGACCCTTTATAAGGCACGCGACCTTCTACGCCTTCGGGAACCAGCTTCAAACTATCGGTCACTTCTGCTTGGAAATAACGGTCTGCGGATCCACGGGCCATGGCTCCTAATGAGCCCATGCCACGGTAGGATTTATAAGACCGTCCTTGGTAGAGTAAAACTTCACCAGGGCTTTCATCGGTGCCGGCAAACAATGATCCGATCATCACAGTTTCGGCACCAGCGGCGAGGGCTTTGGCAATGTCACCTGAATATTTAATGCCGCCATCGGCAATCATCGGGATGTCGGCTTTCCTGCAAATTTCGGCAACTTCCATGACGGCGGATAATTGCGGCATGCCGACACCTGCGACCATCCTGGTTGTGCAAATGGTGCCGGGCCCAATGCCAACTTTAACACAATCTGCCCCCGCATCGATCAGTGCACGTGCCGCATCAGGCGTGCAAATATTGCCGCCAACGACTTGTGCGGAATTACTGTATTTTTTAATGCGGTTGACCGTATTCAATACGCCCGATGAATGACCGTGGGCCGTATCAACGACCACAACGTCAACACCGGCTTCGATCAAAGCTTGGGCTCGGTTGGTGCCATCGTCACCAACGCTGGTCGCGGCGGCAACACGCAATTGTCCGTTTGTGTCTTTACAGGCATCAGGGTTTTGTTGTTCTTTTTCAATATCTTTCACTGTGATTAAACCAACACAATGGAATTCGTCATCAACCACCAATAATCGCTCAATACGGTACATGTGCAAAAACCGTTTGGCCTCATCTCTGGTCGTGCCTTTTTTGACGGTGATCAGCGGTTTATCCGTCAGATGCGGGGTCATTAGTTCGCTAACGGGTTGTTGTGGGTTGTCGGCAAAACGAACGTCGCGGTTGGTTAAAATACCTAACAGTCTTTTGGTTTCTGGGTCGATAACAGGGATGCCGGAAAAACCGCGTGTTTTTTGGAAATGACGGGCTTCGGCAAGGGTTGCATCGGGGCCAATGGTCAATGGATCAATGACCATACCGCTTTCAAATTTTTTGACTTTGCGGACTTCTTCGGCTTGTTCTTCGATGCTTAGGTTTTTATGAATAACACCAATGCCGCCGGCTTGTGCCATGGCAATGGCGAGCTGGTGTTCCGTGACCGTATCCATGGCCGCCGAAATTAAAGGGATCGCCAAATCAACAGAACGCGTTAACCGGGTTCGTGTACAGGCATGGGACGGGAGAATTTCAGAAGCAGCCGGTACCAAAAGAACGTCGTCAAAGGTAAGAGCTTCAATAATTTCAACCATGCCAATCTCCATCAAAAATTTCTATGAGTTGGCGCCTGATCATACACATTGATGGGCGCTTGCCAAGCGGTTTAGCAATAGAAATGTGGTTGGTTATTGTTGATTGGTTATTCGTCACTTTTTGCTTTGTAACCGAGTGCGATCACATAGCTTTCACGGCTATCAGCACGGCTTGATGGTGGTTTAGTGTGGCGAACCGTTTTGAAATCTTTTTTTAAGGCCAACAACAAACTGTCTTCGGTGCCGCCTTGTAAGACTTTGCCTAAAAAAACACCGTCCGGATTGAGCACGCTTTTGGCAAAATCATAAGCCTCTTCGAGCAATCCCATAATGCGTAAATGATCGGTGCCCGGATGCCCTGTTGAAGGAGCGGCCATATCAGATACGACGAGGTCAACTTTGCCACCCATAGCTTGCATTAATAAATCAGGTGCATCCTTGCTTAAAAAGTCTTCTTCGATACAGGTGACGCCGAGAATGTCATCAAAAGCTAGAATGTCGATGGCGACGACTTTGCCTCTGGATCCTTTATATTCACCTAAAACATTCAACCGATCGACGGCGACTTGTGACCAGCCACCGGGGGCCGCACCTAAATCAAGCATACGTTTCCCGGGTTTTAGAAATTTATATTGATCATCAATTTCTAATAATTTAAAAGCCGCTCTAGACCGATAGCCTAATTTTTGTGCTTCTATAACATAAGGATCGTTAAGTTGGCGTTGCAGCCAACGGGTCGATGCCCCTTTGCGGCGCTTGGCCGTTCTAACCCGCGTCGTTAAATCGCGCCCGGAAAGTTTGGTTTTGCCTTTATCCTTGGGGCGGCCATCGCGAATGGGATTTCTCGGTGGTTTTGTTGGCGGGACCTTAGCCATGAGATGTCTCGTTCAAAGTTGATTGGTCAATTGTTTGTTTGTCGCTATCGATCATCGCGTTTAACAAACCTTCGCGGATGCCACGATCTGCCGCTGTTAATAGGCCAACGGGCCAACGTTTGCAAATGGCTTCTAACACGGCGCACCCCATTAACACCAAGTCCGCACGGTCATGACCGATACAGGGCATTTGACGGCGTTCGTGTAATGTCATGGAACGCAATTTATCTGTGACACTCTGCAAAATTGGAAATTCCATACAAAGCCCGTCAATACGCGACCTGTTATAACGCGGTAAATTTAAATTAATCGCACCTAATGTCGTTACCGTACCCGATGTGCCAATCATTTGCACATGATGTTGCTGGATGCATTGTTTGATGTCGTGTTGATCGCAAAAATTGCCTAACAGTCGAACAACACGGTCAACGATTTGCTGGTAGGTGATCTGCGGCAACGGGTCTTCATCGTGGCGCTCTGATAAAGTGACGACGCCAATGGGCAAAGACAGTATGGATATGATTTCAGGCTGTTTATAATCAAACGTATCGATCCACATGATTTCTGTGCTGCCGCCGCCAATATCAAATAATAAAGCTTTGCCAGAGACCGCATTCAACAATGGTGCGCAACCGCCCAACGTCAGCCGGGCTTCTTCTTCGGGCGTAATCGGATCAAACTCTAACCCGGTTTCATTTTTAATATGCTCAATGAATTCGGGACCGTTGGAAGCCCGCCTGCAGGCTTCGGTGGCGATACATTGAATGCGCGTTGTCCGTCGACTGCGAATTTTATTTGCACAAATAATTAGTGCTTTGATGGTACGGTCCATAGCCGCTTGCTGCAGTTTCCCCGTTTTGCCGAGGCCTTCGCCTAAACGCACGATTTGAGAAAAACCATCAACGACTGTAAACCCATCATCTGTCGGCTCTGCAATTAACATGCGACAATTATTGGTGCCTAAATCAATCGCGGCATAAGACGGCTTGACGCCGGGCTGCTGCTTTTTAAGCCCTTTGTATTGATGGGCAGATGAGGACAAATTAAACTCCGGAAAACCTTACGAAAACAACAACCGTCTTGGACAAACAGCGACCAAGGACAGGCAATCATAGTCTTCTGTTGCCAAAGCACCAAGTGCAGTTTTGAATTTGATTAAATAAAAAAAAGAAATCGGTTCTTTCAAGTTGTTGTTAACGTGAGGCAGATGCAATGCGTAGCACGGTAAATATTGATTCCATTGCCCCTTTGCAACCAATTGCTTCAGCCAATCCAGAGACGTTGAATTCATTTTTGATTATGAAAAAGCCCTTTTATCCTTTAATTTATACAACAATATGCTTTTTTTGAATATGTTCTTGCTGTAGGCACTAGACAATAAAACCTTTTCTCAGTATGACAGTTTGAGTAATAAAATTTTGAAAAAAATCAAATTGTTGTGATTAATAGTCAATATTGCGTGAGTAATTGTTCAAAATGTGGATTAAAAATAAATTTTTAAACAGGGGGAATACCGTGAAAATTTCAGTTAAATGTTTTTTAATGCTTGCACTGATGGTATTGGGGGCAAGTTTTGTTGTGGTGCCACGTAGTCTCGCCGGTTCTGATAAGGTGATAACGTTTGGTGCGCCGATGTCATTAACCGGGCAAAACAGTGTCAATGGCCGCCATGCAAGAAAAGGCTATCAGCTTGCTAAATCTGTCATTAACGATATCGGCGGCATCGATATCGGCGGTGTTAAGTATCAAATTGCGATCAAGTATTATGATGACGAATCCAATCCGGCGCTTGCGGCTAAGTTTGCAAAACGGTTGATTACCAAAGACAAGGTTGCATTCTTGCTTGGGCCCTATGGAACCAGCACAACAGCTGCCATAGCCCCTGTTGCTGAAAAATACAGAACCCCCTTTGTTCAAGGAAACGGGGCCTCGCTTTCGTTATTCAATAAAGGGTATAAATATATGTTCGCGGTGCTTTCTAGTGCGGATAAATATTTATCTGGCGCGCTTGATCTCGCTGCTGAAAAAGCAAAAACCAAGGGCGTTGATCCGGCTTCTCTCAAGATAGCTATCGCTATAGAGAACGATCCTTTTTCGTCGGATTTACGTGACGGCATTATCAACGATGCTCGTGCATATGGCATGAAGGTCGTCATAGATGAAAAATTGCCTCGTGATTTTAAGGACATGACTTATATTCTTGATAAGGTTAAATCCGAAACCCCTGATGTTTTTGTCGTTTCCGGTCATGAAAAAGGTGCCGATCTCGCAACACGGCAAATTGCTGAACAAAAAATAGATGTGCCGATGTTGGCGATGACCCACTGTGAAGGTGCGGATATCCGGGTTCGCTATGGTCTTAAATCCGATTATACGATCTGTGCTACCCAATGGGACAGTATGATGAAATATTCAGGTGAAATTTTTGGCTCAGCATATAATTACCGTAAACGCTATGAATTGGAATACGGGATTGAGCCAACGTACCAATCCGCGGAATCTTCGGCGGCCGTTGTTGTGCTCGCTAACGCCATAACACGTGCTGGAAGCCTTGACAGGGAAAAAGTTCGTACGGCTTTGGCCGAGACAAGTCTGGAAACTTTTTTTGGTTGGGTGAAGTTTGACGCAAGTGGGAAAAATACAGCCAAGCCAATGGTCCTCCGTCAGCTATATTTGGGCCGTTATATCGTTGTTGCTCCTTCCGGTCTTTCAAAACGGGAAGTGATTTATCCTCGTCCAAAATGGACCGAACGCTAATTGCAGGACAAGCGGATCGGGGGACAAATGCAAAATGCAATTACCTGTAAAATTAGTGCAAAATTTAAAAGGTGATGTTCTAGGTGCTTTGGCGGCGCTGTTGGTATCATTGCCGCTAAGCATGACAATCGGTGTTATTGCTTTTGCTCCATTGGGTAAAGAGTACGCTGTTAGTGGCGCGCTGGCCGGGGTCTACGGGGCGGCGATTCTAAGCCTTTGTTCGGCACTGTTTGGTGCGCGTACGATGCTTGTATCCGGGCCACGCGCCGCATCCGCATTGATCGTGGCGTCACTTATAACAAATTTGCTGCTATCCGAAGAACTGTATTTTCCGACAGGGCAAACCATACCCTATGTGATTTCTATTTCTTTTTATGCAATTTTTCTGGCCGGGATCCTACAGTTTTTAATAGGATTTTTTCGTATAGGAAACTTGGTTAAGTTCATTCCCTATCCCGTGGTTTCTGCCTTTATCAACAGCTCTGCGTTGCTTATTATTAGCGGACAAATCTGGATTTTACTGGATATTAGAAAAGAAAGTAATTTTATCGAAGAAGATACTTTCTTTAATTTGCTTTTTCGACTTAATGAAGTTCGACCACTTTCGGTAGTTCCTGCACTGATTACAATTGTTGTGATGGTTGTTATTGCCAAAAGGTTTCGTTTTTTGCCGGCCTCGTTGATGGGACTATGTGCTGGAACAGCCGTTTTTTATGCCATGAAACAGTTTTTAGGCGGCGTTGATATTGGCGCAACGATGGGTAATTTTGCAACAAATTCATCCATAGTTGATACGGCTCGGGAAACCGCATCGTTCTCTTCTTTGCCGATGACGCAGTTTACTAATATGTTTCCGAGCCTGTTCGCAGGTGGCGATGTGATTGTTGTATTGTCGATTGTTATCCCGGCGGCATTGGCCTTATCAGCATTATCTTCGCTTGATACTGTCGTCAGTTCGTCTTCAGTTGATGAAATTTCAGATACGCGAACGGATATAAACCGAGAATTAACGGGGCAAGGAACAGGAAACATGGTGGCCGCGCTATTTGGCGGCATTATTGGCTCTGGCGGATTAGTGCGCACTAAACCTGCATTTGATGCAGGAGGACGCACTGCTTTGCTGGTTTTGCTGTCCAGTGGATTTATGTTGGTCGCGGTATATTTGTTTGCTGATATGATTAATTTTATTCCGCGAACAGTTGTTTCCGCTGTTATTTTTGTTCTCGGATTTCAGATATTTGACCGCTGGTCCTTTGTAATTTTAAAATCCTGTTGTTCGCGGGATGTGTTTAGGAAAACCGGTACTTTTCTGGATGCAATGATTATTTTATTGGTTGTTACCGTTGCCCTTTCTTTTGACCTTATTGCGGCGGTTGGTATTGGTGTACTGGTCTCTGTCATCGTTTTTGTTTCTCGCATGAGCCGATCGCTTATCAGGAATGAATTCAGAGGTCCGGGTATTCACGCCAGAAGTGTTTGGGACCGAAAACGGCAGGCTATTTTAGAAAAACACGGTCATCAAATTGCTGTGCTGGAATTGGATGGAGCCGTTTTCTTTGGCACCGCGGATGCCTTGGAGACGCGAATTAATCAGTTATTGCAAGATGGATTAATTTATATCGTTCTGGATATGAAAAGGGTTCGTGACATTGACAGTACGGGTGCTGTGGCTTTGAAACGAATTAACGGCTGGGTCAAAAAAGCAGGTGGAGAGCTCGTTGTCAGTTATATTTTGAAAGAAAGAAGAAAAAGCAGGGCGGAAGCCTCCATTGAAAGGCGTGCTAGAGCAGATACAAGATTGATGTGGCTTTTCCTTGAAAACTCTGGTGTCGTTCAAAATCTTGGAAATTACGCATTTTTTTCTGATACGGATAATGCCCTCGCCTATTGTGAAGACCAACTGATTAGCTCATTGAAAAATAAGCATGTTATTCAAAAGGTTGGGTCTGTATGCGTGCCGACAATTTTTGAGAATTTGAATAGAGACGAAATCAAGCTGCTTCGAAATCATTGTACCCGTCATGTCTATAACCAAGGCGAGCGAATTTTTGATCAAGGTGATGACGGTGACGCTTTATATTATATCAGCAAAGGACGTGGTGTTGTGTTGGTTCATTTACATTCCACCGGAGAAGTCAAACGATTGGGGACGCTTGTCGGCGGGGCTATTTTTGGAGAAATGGCTTTATTGGATAAAAAACCCAGAGCTGCCAGCATTATCGCTACAGAAGGAATGGTTTGCTATCGGTTGGGTGTGGACGCTTTTGAACGTATCAAAGCTGCCCATCATGATATCGCGATCAAGGTGTTTAATAATTTATGTATCATGCTTTCAGATCGCATTAGATCAACAAACACCATGATTGCTGAGTTGGAAAAGTAAATAAATTACGTTGTATTTTGGTGCATTCCGGTGCATTCTGGTGCATTCTGGTGCATTCTGGTGCATTCTGGTGCATTCTGGTGCATTCTGGTGCATTCTGGTGCATTCTGGTGCATTCTGGTGCATTCTGGTGCATTCTGGTGC
>Ga0316209_1000138_pt1 | contig 148391 bp, 145 predicted proteins | sample 6monopyrite_MG_FD_204945 | JGI IMG/M metagenome (GOLD analysis project Ga0316209, IMG submission 204945) | Microbial mat bacterial communities from mineral coupon in-situ incubated in ocean water Damariscotta River, Maine, United States -... | ecosystem: Environmental > Aquatic > Marine >... | reverse complement strand
GGATAAGTTCGAAACGTCCGCAAGAAGGCTGAGTTTGTTATAATGGGGCTTAACGCGGACGTTTAACGTCTGCTCTTGCTCTTTGACATGGTGAATCATCGCAAAAAACCAATAAAGCATGGGTTTGTGGGTGGTTGATTGCAGAATCAACCTTGCAAGTAATCATATTCCCACTGAGGCTTTTGCGTGTTTTGCAACGGTCAATCCGGCGGGAAAATAACGATACATGTTTATATCACCCTACCGTAAGTGGTTTTAGAACATATTCAGCTCAAGGCGTGCTTCATCAGACATGCGAGCTGGCGTCCACGGTGGATCAAAGGTAAGGTTGACGATAACGCCTCGCACTCCAGCAACGCTGGCGGCGGCATTTTCAACCCACATGACCATATCTCCGGCAACCGGGCAGCCAGGAGCCGTAAGTGTCATATCAATTTCAACATCACGATCATCAGAAACATCGACTTTATAGATCAATCCAAGTTCATAAATATCGACCGGTATTTCCGGGTCATATACGCTTTTGAATGCGGCAATTAGCTCTTGGGTAAGCCGCTCCAATTCTTCGGGCGGCAAGGCGGATGCAGCCGGATCGGCACTGCTTACAGGCGCATCCTTTTTTACACTTAAATCAATGGTATCGCGCATTTTATGATCCATATTTTCCATCTTATTCATTGCAAAAATCCTCGAACTTTCTCAAGTGACGTCAAGAAAACTCTGACCTCCTCAATTGTGTTATAAGCGGCAAAACTGACCCGGCAGGTTGATGAAGTATTAAACCTTCGCATTAAAGGCTCAGCACAATGAGTACCTGCACGAATGGCCACCCCGTATTTATCGAGTAATTGCGCAATATCATGGGCGTGCATGCCGGCAATTTCAAATGTGCAAAGAGCTGCCTTGTTTTCAGAGCGACCCAATATGGTTACATCATCAAAGGCTTGCAAACCAGCTTCCACTTCACGCAACAACAAATCCTCATGTTCGGCCAAAGCTACCCGATCCAAAGCACTCAACCATGTTAGAGCAGCTCCGAAACCTGCCGCCTCAATAATTGGCGGTGTTCCTGCCTCAAAACGGTGCGGCGGATCAACATAACTAATCTCAGTACAAGATACCGATTGCACCATTTCGCCGCCGCCTTGCCATGGCGGCAGTTGCTTTAAGCGCTCAAATTTGCCGTACAAAGCGCCAATGCCCGTTGGGCCATAGAGTTTGTGGCCGGTAATTGCGTAAAAATCTACATCGAGTTCTTGCACGTCCACGGGCAAATGCACTGCCGCTTGACTGCCGTCCAACAATACTGGAACACCCCTTTCATGAGCCAGTTTTACAATAGCTTTAGCATCATTGATCGTGCCTAATACGTTTGACATATGAGTAAGCGCAACGAGACGGGTTTTGCTGGAAAACAGACTGGAATAAGCCTCCATATCCAGATCACCCGAATCCGTTACTGGTACCCAACGCAAAACCACCCCTTTGCTCTCGCGCAAAAAATGCCAAGGCACTATGTTGGAATGATGCTCCATCTGGGAAAGGATAATTTCATCACCGGCCTGAAGGCCTTGCCCAAAACCAGCAGCCAGCAAATTGATTGCTCCTGTGGTGCCGCTGGTTAAGATAATTTCCTGATCAGACTTGGCATTTAGGAATTCTGCAACAGTTTTGCGGGAATTTTCAAAGCGCTCAGTGGTTTCATTAGCCAAAGTATGCAAACCGCGATGCACATTTGCATATGAAACCTCCATCGCTTCTCGCATCGCTTCAATCACACACACAGGATTTTGCGACGAAGCGGCATTGTCCAGATAAACCAATGGTTTATCATTGATAGTTCGGGTTAGTATTGGGAATTCTGAGCGCAAAGCATATGGGTCAAATGTTGCGGGAACTTGTAAAAAAGATGCGCTCATAGCTGCCGCTCCAACCAATTATCCATGTCCAGACAAACCTGCGTCCGCAAGTCATCCGGCAATGATGCAGCCGTTTCGACAAGAAATGCCCGGGTTAAAAGTGTGCGAGCATCGGCGTCTGGCAGCCCACGTTGACGCATATAAAACAACGCCTCCTTATCCAAACTTCCTGTGGTATTGCCGTGGGCACATGCCACGTCATCGGCATAAATTTCAAGCTCCGGTTTGGCGCGCACTCGCCCTTGTTCGCTTAAAAGCAGGCTGTGGTGCCCCATTTGGGCGTCGGTCTGCTGGCCTAAGCGATCAACATGAAACTTACCTTGAAACACTGCCTGCGCTTGTCCTAAAACCACGCCTTTGTGCAATTGGCGCGTAGTACAGCCCGGAGTCTTATGGTGTACAATCGAAGTTGCATCAGCTCGCGCTATGCCATCCAACAAATAGGCACCGTTTAGCGTCACATTTGCATTGGAGCCAGTATAGGTAATATGAGCTTCAATGCGCGATAATCTGGCACCAAAGTCCATTATGAATTGTGTGTAGTGACCATTCTCTCCAACTTCGACAAATGCTTGATTGATACGGGTTTGCTCTGGCGCATTTTCGCAAATCAAAATCCTGCTCAAATGAGCACCTGGCTCCACCACAAATTCCCGAACATCAACAGACATGCCATTTTTAGGTCGATCAACTTGCTCCAACAAAATCGCATGACAACCAGCTTTAAGGCGAATTTGGACATGGCTACCGCCAAGCAAACTGTCATTGCTCGTTGTTAGAACCAATGGGTCAGGCGAATTTTGCTCAATCAGATAACTGACCAAAGATTGATCAGAAGCAAATGCCCCGGCTAATAGAGATATCTGATCAAAATGATGGCTGTTAAATGCTGCCGTATCTTGATTGTCTCCGGATAACGAAACCCGGTCGTTCGTTTTTACTATATCGTCTGATCCGGTCAGACTTTTGCGCACGGCTCCGTGCAGGTCTGTCCAACGCCAGTTTTCCGCCCTCGAATATGGCAGCTTCACCCCTATGAAGTCTGCTGAACGCTGCCTCTGCGCATCATTCATTGCCAAGCCTTCAAGGGCTTTGATCAAGCCTGTATCAGCAGGTGAAATGATCCCCTCAGTGCGCATTATGCAGCCGCCTCAATATATTGATCATAACCATTCTTTTCCAGATCATGCGCCAATTCCGGCCCGCCAGACTTAACAATCCTGCCGCCAGCCATCACATGCACCATATCAGGTTTGATATAATCAAGCAGGCGTTGATAATGGGTGATGACAATCATCGAGCGTTTCGGTGATCTCATGGAATTAACACCATCAGCCACCACTTTTAAGGCATCAATATCAAGGCCGGAATCGGTTTCATCCAGCACCATAAATTTAGGTTCTAAAATTGCCATTTGCAGGATTTCCATACGTTTCTTTTCGCCGCCGGAAAAACCCACATTAATTGCTCGTTTAAGCATTTCAGGTTTTATATCAAGCATAGCCGCTTTTTCTCGAGCCAGCTTTAGAAACTCTGGTGCAGATAATTTTTCTTCGCCTCGGCTTTTACGCTGCGCATTCATAGCCGCTCGCAAAAATGTCATCGTAGGAACTCCGGGAATTTCCACCGGGTATTGAAATGATAAAAACACGCCCTTGGCGGCACGAATTTCTGGAGCTAATTCAAGCAAGTTTTCACCTTCGAAAACAACAGATCCACCGCGCACCTCATAACCTTCGCGCCCGGTTAGCACATTAGCCAAGGTTGATTTACCTGTACCGTTCGGCCCCATGATCGCATGCACCTGCCCGCCCGGAATCGACAAAGATAAACCTTGCAAAATGTTGGATGGATTATCCAAAATTCCCACGGTTAGATTTTCTATACTTATCATGTTATTCTTCACCATCAAAATAATTAGCTTCACCTTGGCCCAAATAGCCCAAATGTCGAAATTTAGCCTCACTTGGCGCCCCATTGTCGGGAATCCCTGCTGACGCAACGAATTTACCTGAGTCCGGATAGACCACGACCATGGTGTCAGAAAGCGTTGAGAACGCTAAATACTTTAGGTCAGTGTCACCGGTATTGATTAATTGATGCGCCACTTCTACCCCGCCCGGCGGTGCGCCCAAAACGTCCCCAGCTTTGACCGGATAGATGTTTTCGCCAAAACGATAATCTGCTTGCCCCTCAATAATAACCATAATTTCGTCATCATTGAGATGAGCATGGTGCGGAAAAGCACGTTTACCCGGAGGCACAATGGTCAACATACAACCAAGATTCTTCGCACCTAATAACGGCCCGATGCGGCCCAGCTTGGCAGCAAATTTCCCGCCATTGCCAAAATCCATTAAGGGAACATCATTGATATTGATGACTGGTTTGTCTTTATTTGTCATAGCTATTTTTCAATCTCAACCCACACTTCCTTCGAGGCTTATGGCGACCAGCGCTTGTGCCTCTACTGCGAATTCCATCGGGAGTTTTTGCATTACTTCACGAGCGAAACCGTTGACCAGCAATGCCGTTGCCTCTTCGAGATCAAGACCGCGTTGTTGACAGTAAAACAACTGATCTTCGGATAATTTGGTTGTAGTCGCTTCATGTTCCAACGAAGCATCAGGCCGAGCCACATCAATATAAGGCACGGTGTGCGCTCCGCAATTATCACCGATAAGCAAACTATCACATTGGGTAAAGTTTCTAGCGCCTTCAGCTTTTTTATGTACAAAAACCTGACCTCGATAAGTGTTCTGGGCCTGCCCTGCCGAAATGCCCTTCGAGATAATCCGCGATGAGGTGTTTTTGCCCAAATGGATCATTTTTGTGCCCGTGTCTGCCTGTTGGTAACCATTGGCAATTGCAATAGAATAAAACTCGCCAGAGGAACCATCACCGCGCAAAATGCACGAAGGGTATTTCCATGTAATAGCCGAGCCGGTTTCTACTTGTGTCCATGAAATATGAGAATTTTTACCTCGGCAATCACCACGTTTTGTGACAAAATTATAAACTCCGCCTTTACCATCTTTGTCTCCTGGCCACCAGTTTTGCACTGTTGAGTATTTGATTTCGGCATCATCTAAAACTACCAGTTCAACCACTGCGGCATGAAGTTGATTTTCATCTCGCATTGGTGCCGTGCAGCCTTCAAGATATGAAACATAAGATCCTTCTTCGGCAATGATTAACGTGCGTTCAAACTGACCTGATCCTTCTGCATTCATCCGAAAATACGTGGAGAGTTCCATTGGGCAGCGAACACCCTTTGGAATGTAGACAAAAGTACCATCAGAAAAAACAGCCGTATTAAGGGTTGCGAAGAAATTATCAGAAGACGGCACAACCGTGCCCAGATATTTTCGTACCAGTTCTGGATAATCATGGACTGCCTCAGAAAATGAGCAGAAAATAACCCCGGCTTTTAACAGCTCATCTCGAAATGTAGTGGCAACAGAAACAGAATCAAATACAGCATCGACGGCGATTTTCGGGGCACCTTCAACTCCGGCTAGCACTTCTTGCTCGCGCAAAGGAATTCCAAGTTTGGCATAAGCTGCTAGAATTTCTGGATCCACATCATCCAGACTTTTAGGGCCATCACCTGCTTGCTTTGGAGCGGCGTAATAATAGATGTCCTGATAGTCAATTTCTGGGTAATCTACCATTGCCCATGTAGGCTCTTCCATGGTTTTCCAGCGCTCAAATGCCGCCAATCGCCACTCAAGTAACCAATCCGGTTCTTGTTTCTTGGCAGAAATAAATCGGATTGTTTCTTCGGATAAACCTTTGGGAGCATATTCGGTTTCAATGTCTGTGACAAAACCATGTTGATATTGTTCTGACTCCAAAGCGCGAGTAGCTTCGACGGTTTTAGGGTCAATTCGATCAGAGACATTTTGAGAATTTGTCATCAAGCCACAAGCTCCTTTATACTTCGGCTATATGCTTGTCCCCAAGCCCTAGCAAATTGTTCCACCTCATCATTTGTGGTGCGCCAGCCCATAGATATACGAATTGCACAGTTTGAAAGCTCAGGCGGGGTCTGCATCGCACCCAGCACATGCGAGGCTTTAACCTTCCCTGATGAACATGCCGAACCGCTAGAAATCGCAAACCCGGCCAAATCCATAGCCATCAATTGGGTTTCAGCAGTAAAGCCTGGTGCTGCGCAGCAAAGAGTATTTGGCAAACGTAGAACTGACTCTCCGAACACCACCAAATCGGGAGCAAATTCCCGAAGTAAATTTTGCAAATGATCACGCTTATGAGCTAACTCAGCAAATACATCCAACTGCTCACAAGCGCTGGCAGCAGCCGCTGAAAAACCAGCAATACCTGGAACATTAGAAGTTCCGGCACGTCGTCCGCCCTCTTGTCCACCGCCAATCATCTGAGCGCTAAAGGGAAGCCCACAGCGAACGATCAACGCTCCGATTCCCATTGGCCCTCCCAATTTATGAGCTACCAAAGTCATGGTATCGGCACCAATAGCTGCAAAGTTAACCGGAATTTTACCAAAAGCTTGCGCTGCATCCACATGCAAAAACCCACCCGCATCATGAATTAAGCCGGCAATTTTATCAAAAGATTGCACAACTCCGGTTTCATTATTAGCCAACATAAATACAGCTAAGAAAGGGGAGGTTTGTCTGGAAACCGCAGCGACTAATTCATCAAAATTAATATGACCATTGCTCATGATTCCAATTGAAGTAACCTGGGCACGTGATACTTGTGCCGGCAGTAAATTACTTGGATGCTCGCCGGCCCCAATCAAAATAGAGCCGCACCCTAAGTTAGCAACTGCATTTGCAATTGCCAGATTATTGGATTCAGTACCACCACTGGTAAACACTACATCTTGGCTGCTAGAAGTCACAGCTTTGGCAATTTGCTCACGCCCGACATCAATTAGATATTTTGCAGCCCGTCCAACGCTGTGGACAGAAGATGGGTTACCGCCAGTTTCATGCGCTATTTGCATTGCATCCAAAGCAGTTTTGCGTATAGGAGCCGTGGCATTATAATCGAAGTACACACTCATTTTACTAGCATTTCCAGTCCTTGAAACCGCGCACCGCCAGCGGTACCAATTACCCGGCGCTCTAATACATCAGCCAAAGTTATTGAACTTAAAAATAGGTAGATATGCTGACCTAACTCCGCCCACAAATCATGGGCAAGGCATTTCCCAGTTTTTCCCGTGCAGTCAATTCCAGTATTTGGTCGACAAGCCGTCGCTTCAATATTTTCATCAACGGCCAGAATAATATCCGCAATGGATATCTGATTGGACGAACGAGCCAAAGAATAGCCACCTCCTGGCCCTCTTACGCCAAGAACCACACCATAACGTCGCAATTTTGCGAATAATTGCTCAAGGTATGAAAGGGAAATTTCCTGACGCTCGGCTATTTCTGACAAAGGAATAGGTTGTTTTGAGTTTAATGAAGCCAAATCGGCTAATGCAATCACGGCATATCTGCCTTTTGCGCTTAGTTTCATAACTTTGTTCACTTCCCTGCTCGCCAGCACCGAAAGAAGTGTGCTAGAACGCCGCCTGCTTCAAGTTCTTCGGAGAATCGAAGAATTTGGAATTAATTTGGATAAGAACAATAACTGATTGTTTTAGTCAAGAATTTTTACGAGTAAAAGATGAGATTTTTCAACAGGTTTCCCCATTTCATATTTGTTTCGTAAACTAAATTACTCAGGATTCCTATAAACAAGAGATGCACATATGCCCGAAGTAATTATTGCTGGCCCCGAAGGTCGATTAGAAGGGTTTTATCACCCAGCAACTGAGCCAAACGCACCAATCGCGCTTATTTTACATGCCCACCCTAAGGGCGGTGGACATATGAACGCAAAACCGATTGTATCAATGTACGAGTTATACAAAAGACGCGGCTATGCCGTTTGCCGGTTCAATCTGCGCGGTGTTGGCGCTTCTCAAGGCGAATATGATCAGGGGCAAGGTGAATTACATGATGCAGCAACAGTCCTTGACTGGCTGCAATCTCTAAATCCAAATGCACCATTTTGCTGGGTTGCGGGTCATTCGTTCGGAGCTTGGCTCAGCATGCAATTGCTGATGCGGCGTCCGGAAGTTCATGGATTTATTTGCATGGCACCTCCAATGAATATGTATGACTTTAATTTCTTGGCTCCGTGCCCAGCTTCGGGATTATTGCTTTATGGCTCGGCTGATCGGATTTGTCCGCCAGAAGATATCGAACGTATTGCCGATCGAATTCGCATCCAAAAAGGAACACTATTGACTCACAAAACCATCCAAGGTGCTGGCCACTTATTTGATGACCATATTGATGAATTAGAGGCCGAAGTGGATACCTATATGAATTATCGCGAAAATGGCACCCGCGACCCCCATATGGATGAGTATGTTAAAACAAACCGGAAGGCTCGCAGATAATTCCGCCGACTACTGGCCTTGTCGCTCCTGTAGTACCAGGCCAGCTAGTTGGTTGCTCTGCAAGTCGCAAAGCGGTTAACCATGCAAATGCTTCAGCCTCTATCAGATCGCCATTAAACCCGGCTCTTTCACAAGTCATGACATCCACAGCGCTCAGTTCGCGTAATCTGTGCATCAAAACTGGGTTTAATCGACCGCCACCACCAACTAATATCTGTTTAGGTTGGGCAGATAAAGAACTCAGCCCCCGAACTATGGCTTGAGCGGTAATCTCAACAAGCGTTGCGGCACCATCAACAACTGATAACCCCTCTACAATTGTATGGTCAAACGCCCAGCGATCCACAGACATAGCGGCGCCAACTGCTGGTAAATGGGATAATGCCTGTGAAACGACCGCCTGTTGCACATTGCCCTTAGCGGCCAACGCGCCATCTGTATCCATTTGTCCGAGGTTATGAAACTGCATCAACGCATCCAACGGGCCGTTTCCCGGCCCGCAATCAAAAGCAACCATTTTTTCATGCGCACCGGTGCCGCTTACAGTTGGCACGAATGTAATATTACTTACCCCGCCAATGTTGACAAAAACGAAAGGAAGCCGTTCCGTTTTCTTTGCCAATTCAAAGTGCCATGCCGGGGCCAGAGGCGCACCATGCCCCCCTGCCTTCATATCGGCGCTGCGAAAATCATGTACAACTTTGCAATCAAATGTATCAGCTAGGATTTGCGCATTACCGATTTGCAGGGTCTTGCCTATGGACTTACCCACAGGAGGAACATGCAGAAGCGTTTGCCCGTGAAAGCCAATAGCATGTAAGTCTCTACCTTTAACGCGGTTTTTTTGTAGAACTGTGGTTACTGCTTTTACAGCAACTTGTGCCAACATGGTTGCTGCCGGCTCAAAACTAGAGGGTTCAGGGCCGCTAAACTGCCAACGCAAGGCGTCATCGACTGCCCTTGATAAAATTTCACGCTCATATTTTTCAAATGCAATTGAAAGCCCGGACAAAGCAGTGCCCACTTCTGCCTCTGCAGTGCTTTTACAGCGTAATATAGCTGCATCCATCCCATCAAGGGAGGTTCCACTCATTAAACCAACTACAAGCATAAGTTTTTCCTTTTCGTGCTTCGTTAGTTGGTTTAGTGAAGACGAAGCAAACTTTCTAGCAGGTTTTTGTTATGAGTAACCATAAATCCGAATTATTAAAGCAACTGATTGGACGTGGGTTTTTATTTCAATCCACAGATATCAACGAATTAGATGACGCTACGTGTGCAGATAAACCGTTAATCGGTTATATTGGGTTTGATTGTACGGCTCCCTCTTTGCATGTGGGTTCATTGGTGCAAATCATGATGTTACGCCACTTACAAAGATCAGGACACAAACCAATAGTCTTGATGGGAGGAGGCACCACTAAAATCGGAGACCCGTCGGACAAAGATAAATCCCGCCCATTGCTCGATGATGAACATATTGCTGCAAATATGAACTCGATAAAAACCGTATTTGAAAAGTTTCTTACCTTTGGCGACGGCCCAACTGATGCGATCATGGTCAACAATGCTGATTGGCTGGACAAGCTTGAGCTAATCCCGTTTTTACGAGATGTTGGCAAACACTTCACTGTCAACAAAATGATCAAAATGGAAAGCGTAAAACGCCGAATTGCTGATGAAAATGAAATGACATTTCTGGAATTCAATTATCCATTATTGCAGTCATATGATTTTCTGGAGCTTAATCGACGTGTCGGATGCAATTTGCAATTAGGCGGATCTGACCAATGGGGCAATATGGTAAATGGCAAAGACCTTATTCGCCGGGTTAACGCCAACAATGCTCATGTCTTTACCACCCCTCTTGTAACCACTGCTTCAGGAGCAAAAATGGGGAAAACTGCAGATGGGGCAGTTTGGCTAAATGCTGATATGCGCAGCCCTTATGAGTACTGGCAATTCTGGCGCAACACCGAAGACGCCGATGTCGGACGGTTCTTAAAATTATTCACCGACTTACCATTGGATGAGATATCCAGATTAGAATCACTACAAGGCAGCGAGATAAATCAAGCAAAGATCACTTTGGCCAATGCCTGCACCGCCATGTTGCACGGTAAAGAAGCCGCCGCATCGGCAGAGCAAACCGCCTGCGATACATTCTCCCAAGGCGGAGTCGGAGGTGATTTGCCGACATTAGCAATTGATAACGCGGATTTAAACGCAGAGTTTTTGCTCTTGCAAGCATTTGTCAAAACTGGATTGATAGCAAGCAATGGCGAAGGTAAACGCCATATCAAAGCCGGAGCATTAAAAGTCGATGGGCAACCGATCACAAATGCCAAAACCACCTTAACATCAGATCATTTTGCCGCCAATGGACAAATCAAACTCAGCGTTGGCAAGAAAAAACACGCAATAGTCAAACTTTCTTCGTAGCCAACAATAGGGTCTGACCTTAATGTTCTGGTGTTCTTTCTACATCAAGAGGTTCTCTCAACACCTGGTTTTCTAGAGTTGGCTGTTCAGGATAAGTATGAACTGAATCGTCACTAGTAGGAGAAATCATTTCTTTGCTGATGGGCTCGGGCAATTTACCCCCAAACATTTGACGCAAAACACCAGGGGCAAACGCAGATAATGGATTTACTGAAACCTGCATCTGCGAAAAAGAACCTGCAACAGAATAGGTCAGCCCGAACATCCCCTCTCCCTTTTTTGGCACAAGAATACTTCCGACAATCGGAACTGAGCGAAACAAAGAATTCAACGTATATGCCGGAGCAATTACTCCTTGCAGTAACAACTCTCTTTCGGCCATATTAACATCACCATCTAAGGTAACTCCCATTGCGGGGCCTGTAGCTCTTGCACCACGAATATATAGCATTCCGGCCCTGCTTTGCAGCGGTAGCACCAGCTTTTCAAAAGAAATTCCGGAGCCGCTAAGGGTATCAGAAAATCCACGCAGAGAACCCAGTGATAAAATCTGTGCGGCTACTGGAGTATTGGCTAATTGAAAATTTTCCAATCCCAATACTGCGGTCGTTTCTTCATCTGCATTTCGTGCCAATTGCCCAGTTAAATCCAGTTTACCTCCCACCAGTCCATCAAACCCTAGAAATGCTCCTAATACCGCCCCACCATCAGAGCTTAGTGCCGACATTTGCAATTTTTTTTGTTGGTCTTGACGGATAGAAAACTGGTGCAAGCCTTGATCTGAACTTGCTTCAAACTCCAAATGTTCAATTGCCTGTCCATTATATACAAACTGCAAACTACCAGAATTTAATAATAAGCGCGGACCTGCAATGGTTCGGTTAAACAAAATATCCGCCTTTATCGGTATAGCTATTTGCCCGGCCGGACGATTAACTATGCCTTTGATGATCGAAGAAACATCTGCACTAGAAATATTCATGTTGGCTAAGAAAAGCCCGTCATCATCACGCTTGACATCAGCAACAAAATCAAATGCACCGTCCATTTTTGCTGTTGTCAGATTCAAATACTGCAAACCAGTTTTACTTGATAACGCTAGATCTCCTTCGATCTGCAATCCATTAGCTTTTAAGGATAGACCCTCTAAACTGTATTCACTCGCCTTAGTCTCATAAACTTGAAAAGACAGGGAGCCGGGCGAATTTATTGGCTTATTCCACCCGGGGCCTGGTAAGTCCAAAAAAGCATCTTTTAAGTCCGCGCGAACAATACCTTTTTGCACGGCTAAACCATTACCAACAATCCCAACAATTAGCGAGATTTCTCCATCAAAGAAGTCTCTTGTCGGTAAACCAAAAGTATCAAAAACCGTGGCATCAATCCGAGTTTGCACATTAATTCTTGTTCTTGGCTCCTTACCTGCCTTAAAATTCTCGCTCCAATTAAATTTGGAAGGACGATCACCGAGCAATCCTTGCCCATTGATCTCAAGGCCAGCTTCATCAGCGGTAAAACTCATAACTACTTGCGATAGATCTTGCTCAAAAATCAAAGCTTGAGCGCCAACCCCCATATACTGCCCCTTGGCAGAAAAAGACATATCCTTAAATGGAACTCTGGTGCGCATAGGCCGCTGCATTTTAAAATCAACAAAGCCAACACCACTGACATCAGAAGGAACAATCCGATACAAACTGGCATAACCAAAAGGTTCTTGATCTAAGATATGCAGTAAATCAGACAATGGCCCAGTAGCTCTGGCTCCATATGTTGCAACGGCTCCCGCTGGATGCAGATACGGTATTTCCACATATCCTTCACTTAACTGGTTGCCGAGCAGTGTCCCGGAAGTCAAATTCACATCAAACCGGTTTCCACGAAGCAGAGCGGTTCCTTGTGCATTTTTAATCGGCGGCATTGTACCAAAATATGTAGTTTCCAACTGATCGAAAGAAAAAGACAATGCCAGCATTTCATTACTTAGACCACTTCCAGGGGCAAGGCTTTCATCAAGGTTTAATTGCAAGATAAAATCATATAAATTTGCTGAACGCATGTTTTTCTCAGACCAAGTGCGAACTCCTTCAGCTAAGTTTACCGGCCATAATGCAAGCACATCTTCAAGGCTGATATTACCACTACTACGCCCGTTTATATTGACCTTTGGGAAACCGCTCCCATCAACTAATGACACCCATTTAACTTGCCCATTGCCATTTAAGCGCAGTTTTTTTGCCGTTAACTCCCATTCTTTTAGATTTAATTGCTGGCTTGAAGGCAAATATGCACCGCGCACTCGAAAATCATCTAAATGAACCTTACTTTGCATCAAGCCGGTTAAATCTAGATTGCTTGGCGCAAAATCCAATTCAAAATCTATTTTTTCGCCAACTACAAGCTGCGCAGGATCCAATCCCAACACGCTTCCGGTTAGTGATATATCCAGTTTTGGCCCCTTAACCTCGGCGGTATTGACTGAGATGGTTCCTGTGTCTGTATTAAAACTGGTCTTTAAAACTCCCGATTGGATCATCAGCTCACCTGATGGTAAATGCAACACGCCTTCATCTGCAGTTAATTCAAAACCAGCTTGAATTAGAAAACCGAATTCATCGGTTGCTATAGACAATGATGAAGAAACAGGAACTTGAACCCGGCTTAAAAATGATAACCTGCCAATATCAGGTACCAATTGCGCTGGGATGTAATCTGAAAACGAGGCCTTCGCTGTCAGGTTCGAAAAATCGGTATTAGATGTTCCCTCAAAGCTTACCAGGCTTTGCATACCATTGCTCTCTATTACGCCACTTGCTGAAAACTTTATTCGCTGCCCGCGCCGCACAAAAGATAAACGAGAATCTGGCGCCCGCCACTGAATGCCGGAATGAAAGTCCCGTAAATTCATTGCACCATCCCTAATAGTTAAAACCTTAAGGCTGGATAATGCTTTTCGGATCAGCGGGGCTTGCACCCCGGATTGGCGCTGCCAGACCCTGGGGTTATTCAAAACCTGATCAACGCTGCCAACACCAACACCAATAGATCCGTCTTCTAGGCGCACCAGAGAGACTTCACCACCAATAGCCACAAGGCGGGAAAATTCTATTTTGCCACGCAAAAGCGCCAAGCCATCTAAACCAGCCTCAAAACGTGGAATATTCAAAATGACCACGCCATCAGCATCAGCCACATGCACGTCGGTTGCAACAATCACTAAGGACTTTTCTTCAACAGACCAATCAGCATCTAATTTACCAATACTGGCTCTTTGTCCGCCAAAAACCCTAATTAGAGCAGCTCGCGCATCATCTTGTAGAAAAGACAGATCAAGAGGCCCTTTGGCTAATTGCCATGCAACAAGCCCAAATACCACCAAAGCAAGCACCATCAACAGGGCAATTAGCTCAAGAATATGAAACATGGTTGTCCGCAAAGCAGATCGAGTATAAGCCATTTTAGACTTTTTTGGATCAGGTTTTTGTCGCCTCCAGAACGATCTTTTTTTAGATTCTTTGTTCATTTTAGATCAACCTGTAAGCGAATAGCGTAAAACTTGCTTTATTACCCCAAAAGATCGTGCAAAAACCAAGCCAACCCAATTAAAAGGAAATTGATTATGAGCAAACCCATATCCATTGGCGACCAAGCACCAGATTTCACCTTGCCCGGTGATGGCGGTAAGGACATTTCGCTTAAAGACTATAGAGGCCAAAATCTGATACTCTACTTTTACCCGAAGGACGATACATCTGGGTGTACCACTGAAGCACTTGATTTCACAGCAAACTTGCCAAAATTTTCCAAACTAAATTCGCAAATTGTTGGAGTCTCCAAAGATAGCGCTGCAAAACATGACAAATTTAAGGCAAAACATGCGCTAAAAATTAGTCTGGCTGCCGATGAGGAGCTGTCTGCAATCCAAGCTTATGGCGTTTGGGTGGAAAAATCCATGTATGGCCGTAAATATATGGGCATTGAGCGCAGCACATTTCTCATAGATAGCACCGGTAAAATCATTGAAATATGGCGCAAAGTAAGAGTCAAAGGCCATGTAGATGCAGTATTAGCCAGAGTGTCAGAACTTCCTGAGTGATGGCAAACTTACTGCAAACCTGCCTGCGAATTTTACAGCAACCAGATCCGGCGCAAAAAGTTACTCTGGCACTTGGCATTGAACAAGACGTTTTATCCAGCCCTATGCACAACGTCCCGATGGCAATTCCAGATCATCCAGCTCGCCCGAAAAACCTAACTATGGTTGCTCCTGGCAAAGCACCAAAGCGCAAATGGGGCAGCGAAGCTGGGCGTCTGACTTTGTTACACGCAATCGCTCATATCGAACTTAACGCCATTGATTTAGCTTTTGATATGATTGCTCGCTTTGCCCTTTCCATTGATAAGACGTGGCAGGCTGAGTTCTGCAAAGACTGGCTGCGTGTGGGCCAAGAAGAGGCCCGCCATTTTACTCTGGTTACTCATCTGTTGAATGATCGCGGCATCGCCTATGGTGATTTACCCGTTCATAGCGGTATGTGGGATGCGGCAATTTCAACATCTGATTGCGTACTGGCTCGGCTGGCTATTGCGCCACTGGTGTTGGAGGCACGCGGTCTGGATGTAACTCCGCCGATGATCAAAAAGCTTCAACAGGCCGGTGACGAGCAGGCAGTTGCGGTTTTACAAGTAATCTACACCGAAGAAATCGGCCATGTGGCCATTGGTGCCAAATGGTTTAAGCGTCTATGCCGACAACAGGAATTAGACCCCAAAGATCAGTTCCAGTATCTGGTTGAAACCAGACATACCTCGACCTTAAAACCGCCGTTTAATGTTGCCGCCAGAACCGAGGCTGGGTTGCCAGAGGGGTTTTACTCTTAGTCCTATTTCATTTCGTCGCTATGCCCTTTCATCCAACGATGTTCCACAGCCCGCAATCTAGCGGTTAATCCAATTAAGAACGCAGTTGACCAACCGATCAGCAGAAAACCATTGGCGGACTCAATTGCCGTTAACAACCGCCATTTTGGCCCGGCAACCACCTCACCAAAACCAACAGTGGTAAAGGTGCCGGTGGAAAAGTAGAGAGCTGTTTCAAAGTTTTCAAAAATTCCCAAAAATGCGTACAAAATTGCATACATCCATATCTCTACGGAATGAGCAGCAAATAGCCCAAACACCACCAGAACAATTACCAATGATGGGCCGATGAAATGTTTGTTGTTATTTTCACCGACTTTTCGTTTCTGCATCACCCAAGTCAATCCAGTTAAGAACACCAAATGTACAATTGTAGTCATTCCAACCATCAGAGCCGCAACTGCCAAATTCGCACCTAACATAGGTTTCTCCTCTAAGTCGTTGCCATTTTTGGCCAATCTTGCGCCCAAGGTGCGATTTGCTCCAATTGCCTGGCCAGTTCAAACAAATTGGCTTCATTACCGTAATTGGCCTCAAACTGCACCCCGACCGGGATATTCTGTGCGGTTCGCAACATTGGTACAGACATAGCGGGATGGCCTGTTGCATTAGCCCACGGCGTAAACCCCACATAATGTTCCAGCCAATCACGCATATCATCAATATTGCCGCTTTGATCAATTCGCCCTATTTTGATAGCCGGCTCTGACAAAACCGGAGTCAAACAGAAATCATAGGTTTTATGAAAATTGCGTGCCGCTTCGCGCTCTGTGGTAAATTGCTGATAAGATGCCTGCAGTGCCGATGCATCTTTTTGTGCCACCAGATCATACAGCCACCATGAAAACGGCTCGAACAGCTCCCGTGGCGGTTTAGCTCCCATTTGCGCACCAACGCCGTCGATTGCAGCTTTTGCTCCAAATGCCCATACCGTCATAAATGCTTCCCAGAACTCCGACCAGCTATAATGGCTGGATACTTCTTCAACTTCATGGCCTAATGCCTGACAGTGTTTTGCCGCCAATAATACTGCTCTTTTGCAATCTGGGTGCACATCACGGCCATCGGGAGTTTGCGTGCGCATACCGATCCGATATTTTTTGCCTTTTTGCTGGCTTGTTAACACTGGACTTGGCATGTTGTTTTTAGTCGCCGCCATGCTTGCCATTGCTAATTGCCCATCTCGAACCGAGCGCGAAACATAACCACGAACGCTAATTTCCCAAGCGCTACCATCAGCATCAGGCCAACGTCCCCGTGAGCTTTTCATACCAAACAACCCGCAGCAGTTCGAAGGAATACGGATCGAACCACCGCCATCACTGGCCTGAGCCATTGATACGACACCTGCCGCCACACTTGCAGCCGCTCCACCAGAAGAACCGCCGCACGTATGATCTAAATTCCACGGATTGCGCGTAGGGCCAAATGCTAAGGGCTCGGTTACTGGTAAAAACCCAAATTCCGGAGTTGATGATTTGCCAATAGAAATCAGCCCGGCCTGCTCCATCACATCGGCAAACGGGGCGTTTTGCTGCGGAATATATTCCAAAAATGCTCTGGAACCAAAGGCCGTACGCACACCCTTAGTCGCCACCAAATCCTTTGTTAAGGTCGGAACACCGGAGAACGGCCCAGAGGGGAGTTCATTTGCGGCTCGTGTCCTTGCCTGTTCAAATGTAGGTGTAACCAGAAAATTCAAAGATTGATTGGCCTTTTGCGCTCGTTCGATCGCAGCTTCGATCAGTTCCGCTGATGAAACCTCGCCCGAAGCAATCATTTTTCCTTGGGTTGTCGCATCCAACTTGAAATAAGAAGCATTGTCGCTAGCGATAGCGCTCTCATTGCTGCTATTTTTTTCCTCAGCAGAGCAGGCCCCTAAACCAAAACTAACAGATCCTAATGCGGCTCCATAAGTCAAAAATTCACGTCTTTTCATGAGTCCCTCCAGTTTTTACCGAATTATTCTATGACTCAAAATAGAAAAGTGACACAAAAAAATTCTTTGCTATTTTTCCCGCTGGATTTCCCGGAGCAAGGTTTGTAAAAGTCCCGGCAGTAAAGTTATTTCCAGCCGGCGCTTCTCGCAACCACCCACACACAAACCCACGTTTCATTGGTTTTTTGCGATGATTCACCATATCAAAGAGCAATAGCGAATACATGGTACTCGCGTTAAGCCCCATTATAGCAAATCTATCGTTCTTGCGGACGTTTTGAACTTATCCCCGCTTATGTAGGGTCAGTTAGGGTATTTAAGGGTGCTTTTAGGGTAGGTTAAGGGACAAGGAGGCTTTTTGTACTGTGAACATATGGTGCAAGCAGGGTGTTCAAGGGTAGGGCTTTAAGGGTCAGTGAGCCTTCTTTGACCTCGCGGCAGTTCGTTACACTCACGCCTCCGGTAGGGCGGCGAACGATCGCCCCCAAACTCTTAAAGGAGCAGTCGCACCCCCTGCCGGACGGGGTTTAAACCCCGTCCGGCAGACATTGCACTTCTTCGTCCTAACGCTGCGCTGCTTGAGGGTGAGTACTTTTTTCTTGAGAAAACTGCGCTGCCGGTTCACGTAAACACTGCAAAGTACAAGAAAGGGCAAAGCGCGCCAATTCTTCACTGGCGTTTTGTGCTGTTTCCACTACGCATTTCATCAGTTCAAACACTATGGTTTGGTGCAGTCCGTTAGCCGCCGACAACATCTCCATCAACCATTCTTCGCCATCAAATTCCAAAAAACCATATTGCTGCCCCTGCCCCAACAAATGGTCGGTAATAGTTTTTGTGAACGCACATTTCCAAGCACTATCATTTGGTTCAAAAGTTGAGCAAACCCCAAATAAGACCTCAGCCTCAGCTCGATCTGCCGGGCCATCGGCAAACACCCTTCTTTGCACGGCAAATGCCTCGCAAATACTCATTGGGGAGAATTTTGAAATCTGCTGCGCTAACAGTTCACCACGACAAAAAGCCATCACCATATTCCGTTTGTTACCGCCCTCTTTCTGGGGCCAATTGCAAGCAGAATAACAGTGCAGGGTTATTTTTCAGTGAATGATATACGAAATTATGCACTATTCTTTCGATATGCCAATAGTGCCTTTGCCGCCCGTTTACCCTCTGATTGGTACGCAAAGAAGGCTTTTAGTACTCCAAGTTTTGGATTAGCCTTTTTCCCACGACCCAATCGCATCAATTGCAAGCAAAACCAGCCCTGCACCCCCCAACCATTGATCGAGCGAATAGTAGTATTGGACGAGTGACGACCCAAAAAACCGGGGCCAATCTGCAGCCGGTTCTCCCAATCATCAAGCATTTTAATTTCGCCCGCAAGTAACTTGGCAGGGGCAGAGGTATCAACACAAAGCGGACGCGCCACGCCAATAATCGACACGCCATCGGCCAAAGCATCCTCCATTGCCGCAAGTGTACGAAAGCCGCCAGTTACCATCAAAGGCGGAGTCTCTGCATTAATTAATTCTCTGGCATAGTCTAAAAAATAGGCTTCGCGGGATTTAGTAGATTCGGCACGGCGATCCTCTATCACCTCGCCAACGCCCTTTACTCCGATCATTGCTGGTTGCTCGTAATTTCCACCAGAAATCTCCAACAAATCGACACCATCTTCACGCAGCCATTTTGCTACTTTGATGCACTCGGCAAAACTAAAGCCACCTTTTTGAAAATCTGATGAATTTAATTTAACTGAAATAGGAAATTTTGGCCCAACCTGTGTACGAACCGCCGCCACGCAATGCCGTAACAGCCGCGCCCGGTTTTCAAGACTCCCGCCCCATTTATCAGTACGAATATTAGCTAATGGATTCAAAAACTCTGACAACAAATATCCATGGGCAGAATGCAATTGCACCCCATCAAACCCGGTAGACTTGGCAATCCCAGCCACAAAAGCAAAACGCTTGATTATATCGTTAATTTCATCATTAGACAGCGCTCTTGGGGCACCGAACAACCCTCCGGGCATTTTCAAGCCTATTGCCGACGGCCCGACTGGTACTGGCGCAATACTGGCAGGAGTTTGACGCCCTGCATGACTGATTTGCATCCAGATTGCCGCACCTCCAGCTTTGGCCGAAGCGGCCATCTTTCGCAGAGCTTTAAGTTGTTCTGGGCTTTGTGGCCCGTCAATAACCACATTTCCGGGGGCTTCTAAAAACCGACTATCAATTTGCACATTACCCGTTAACAACATGCCGCTGCCACCACCACCCCACAGCCGGTACAACTCGCAAAGCTCTGCAGTTGCTTGATTTTTTAGATCAGCCAGCCCCTCAGTCATGGCGCCCTTGGCAATCCGATTTGGTAAAGTAGCTCCACATGGTAGTTCAAATTGTTGATTAAGTGTGTTCACTATTTAATCCAATTCGGTTTTCGTTTTTCCAAAAATGCGCTTAAACCCTCTTTGCCTTCATCTGATGCCCGTCTAGCAGCAATATGCCTAGCAGTTTTGTGCGCCAGGTCTTCATTGATCGGGTGGTTGCTGACCTCATGCACTAGCTTTTTGGAATCATTTACGGCTCCAGGAGCAGTTTCAAATGCAAGTTTTGCCAATTTCTCTAACATGGACTCCATTTGCATTTCATCAGCGACCACATATTGCACCAATCCAATTTTTTCAGCAAAATCTGCATCGAAGCCTTCGCCAGTAATGAATAAAGCATTACTCCACCTCGCCCCGATAGCACGAACTACAAACGGAGATATCGTAGCAGGAATCAGGCCGAGCCTAACCTCTGAAAACCTGAACTTTGCACCATCTCTTGCTACTGCCATATCACAAGCGGCAACCAACCCAGCCCCGCCGCCCATGCAGGCTCCATGCACACAGGCAATAGTCAACATTGGTAATTCAGACAAAGCCTGCAACATTTTAGCAAGTTTTAGTGCATCGGCTTCATTTTCAGCTTTAGTATAATGCGCTGCCGCCTTCATCCAGTTTAAATCAGCACCGGCAGAAAAACTTTTTCCGGATCCACGCAGTAACAATACCCGGCAATTAGACGTGCGCACGGTCTCTATCGCGTCAGATAATTCTTCAACCATCAAAGCGGTAAATGCATTGTGGGTATCCGGCAGGTTAAGCAAAATACTGGCGACACCGCCGGGGCTTGCTAATAATTTTATAGTTTGAAAATCACTCATTTGCTCAACTTTCGATTTTTATGAAAATTAGAGTTCAGATTAGAGTTTGAAGCACTTGCAGCTCAAAGGCAAAGGTTGTTTTTACCGATTTTGTCACACCCTATTCATGATTGCGCCACAATAAACAAGCATCTCCGTAAGAATAAAACCGATAGCCAGAATTTATTGCATGGGCATAAGTCTTTTGCATAAAATCCAGACTGCAAAATGCGCTTACCAGCATAAAAAGTGTTGATTTTGGCAAATGAAAATTAGTAAGCAATCCATCAACCACCTGAAACTGATAACCAGGTGTTATAAAAATATCCGTATCGCCGCAACCAGCAATCACTTCGCCATCAGCGGCAACCGCGCTTTCCAAAGAACGCAACGAAGTAGTCCCAACCGCAATTACCCGTCGCCCTTCACGTTTGGCGCGATTGATTATATTCGCCGTACTTTGCGAAATTTCCCGCCATTCAGAATGCATTTCATGATGATCGGTATCGTCAACCTTTACCGGCAAAAACGTCCCCGCCCCTACATGCAAGGTCACATAACAAAGCTCTATGCCGTTGTTTGCAAGGCTATTTAGCATCGGTTTGGTAAAGTGCAGCCCAGCCGTAGGCGCGGCAACCGAGCCAGGATCATCAGCAAAAACCGTCTGATAGTCGGCCTCATCGCGTTCATCTACCGCCCGCTTGCTACCAATATATGGTGGTAATGGCATTTGCCCGCTTTGCTGAAAATGTCGGCTCAATTCATCGCCTTTGAGGTTGAACTGCAACTCAACTTGCCCGTCAGAGCTTTTCTCTGTGACCATTGCTTGCAATTGATCGGAGAAACTAATTTCATCCCCAACCCGCAAGCGTTTAGCTGGGCGAGCAAAGGCGGCCCAACTTTGCTGATCAATGTATTTGTGAAGATTAATCGAGACATTGGCCGGGCCACCACCGCCCACGGCCCGCGCTGGCCGCGTTCCACTAAGATGAGCAGCGAACACCTTAGTATCGTTTAAGACCAGCACATCACCGGGACGCAAAAATTTGCCTAATTCACCAACAATATGATCGCTTAGGCGCCCATCTGCTGCCAATTGCAACATGCGAGCGCTATTTCTCGGCACAGCCGGGCGCAAAGCAATACAGCCCTCTGGCAAATCAAAGTCAAAATCATCAACACGCATTGATTAATGCTTTTCGCTCAATAGCAAGCAAACCAAAGCCTAACCGCTAACGCTGGCCTTTTCTATCGTGCCGGGGTTTGCCGGAGGCTCACCTTTTGGCAGCGCATCAACCGCATCCATGCCAGAAACAACCTCGCCCCAGACCGTATATTGCTTATCAAGAAAGCTGGCATCATCAAGGCAGATAAAAAATTGGCTAGAGGCAGAGTTTGGGTTTTGTGAACGGGCCATAGAACAAACACCGCGCTGATGGGAATGTTCGGAAAACTCAGCGTCTACATTGTTGCCGGCATTACCCATTCCAGTGCCATCAGGACAGCCCCCTTGAGCCATAAAACCATCAATTACCCGATGAAATGTCAAGCCGTCATAAAAACCACGTTCGGCTAATTCGCATATCTGAGCCACATGTTTTGGGGCTAAATCCGGAAGTAAACGGATTTTCACCTCGCCAGTGGACAATTGTAAGGTCAACATCTTGTTATTAGATTCGCTCATTATTCTTTTCCTTTAAAGTAAATTTACGGCCAGCTAACAATCACCGGCACATCAATATCACAAACATCAGGCAATTTACCGGATTCGGAGCGCAAGCCCTCCAAATAATTAGAAAATTCCTCACTATTTGTATTCATTACCCAGACTTGCGGGGCATCCTCCGCCTCCAAATCTGAAACCAATGAAAACTTCTCTATTAAATCTGGCGGCATTGGCGGCTCACCTTTTTTGATTTTAAACACCGAACGCAGTCCGGCTCTCACCCGGCCCCACACTGTATAATTTTTCTCTAAGTTTTGTGGGTAACCCATTGTAATATAAAATTGAGCATTAGCGCTATTGATGTCATTACCTAACCGTGCTGCAGCCACTGCCCCCGGACAATGCAAAGGCCAAGCTTCAACCTTTCCATCGGCAGTCATGCTTGCTAATAATGGGTTTTGCGATGCAACTTGGAATCCATTGATGAACCCGGCATCAGCAGAACGGCGCTCACCTGTTATGGTCATTTTCGTTTCTGGCGAACGGCGGAAATAGAACTCTGCAACGATATTAGAAGTGGTCGGATTAGGACGGGAAACTAGAGTGGTATCCCCGGCCTGCGCCATAAAGCCATCAATAACCCGATGAAATGGCAACCCATTAAAATGCCCACTTTTCGCTAATGCAGAAAATTGTGCCGCATGAGCTGGAGTAAATTCAGGCGTCATTTCAATCAAAACTGCGCCCCTCGCTGTCTGCAATAAAATCAGCTTGTCAGCAGGAACTTTGCGCCAAGACTCAGGAGAGCTTGTTGGGGTGGATAAAGTAGAAACGTCAACCACGCCTACGGGGCGAAAAACAGCGCCAGAAGCCGTTGATTTTGCTGAATCAACCGTAGACTTAACTTCGGGAGATCTAACCTCAGCCTCTTTCTGTGAAGTTTCAGTTTTTGTGGTTTCCGGTTCTGCCGCGCCACATGCAAACAAGCTGGCGGCGATAATTGGGACTAGGGGGATGAATTTACGTATCATTACTTAAACTTATTCTCCAATAATTTTGCAACATTTTGTGAAACAAAGGGTTCGATATTACCGCCTAAGCGACAGATTTCCTTAACCAAACGCGAAGCAATTGCCTGATGCCTTGGGTCAGCCATCAAAAACATGGTTTCAATCTCCGAGTTTAAGTGCTGGTTCATACCAACCATTTGGAACTCATACTCAAAATCTGAAACCGCTCGCAGGCCCCGAACAATTGCATTAGCCCCCACTTCTTCTGCAAAGTGCATAAGAAGCCCGGTCATTGGCTTAACAACAACTTCAGTTTTGCCTTGAAACTGCTCAACTTCTTGTCGCACCATTTCAACGCGATCCTCTAGAGAAAACAATGGCCTTTTCTCCGCATTACGAGCGACACCAATAACCAAACAATCTACCAACTTCACCGCTCGACCAATCAGATCTGCATGTCCATTTGTTACGGGATCAAAAGTTCCGGGAAACAATCCTGTTCGCATTGGGTAATAGCCTTTCGCGTTAAGTTCGAAACTAGCCATCAACAACGATCATTGCAAGTTAATCGGCACCATCACCCACATCTACAGCCGGCCCCTCATCATTACCGCTATCCTCATCACCGGTTTCAATCACTCTTTGCACTGAAACAACCTTTTCATCACCGCGCAAACGAATAATTGTAACCCCTGCTGTCGCCCGTCCGGCAATACGAACTCCCATAACCGGAATTCGGATCAATTGACCACCATCGGTCACCAGCATAACCCCATCCTCATCGGCAATAGGGAACGAAGCAGCCAAGTGCGCATCCTTCATTTTACTGAGCCGCAAATCATGAGCAATCAAACCTTTGCCGCCACGGCCAGATACTCGGTACTCATAAGCAGAAGTACGTTTTCCGTAACCATTATCAGACAAGGTAAGTACAAATTGCTCAGCAGCACCAAGCTCAGCAATACGTTCCGGCGACAACACGGCTTCTTCACCGTCTTCTGTTGCTACATCATCTTCATTTATCTCATCGCCAGACGCACGACGCACTGCATTTGCATGCTTTAAGTAAGCCCGAGCCTCGGCTGGAACAATATCCATATGACGCAAGATCGCCATTGAGATGACCTCATCACCATCAGCCAAACGAATGCCGCGAACACCCGTGGAAGTACGCCCAACAAACACCCGAACCGCATTAACCGGGAAGCGAATGCATTTCCCCTGTTTAGTTGTAAGCAACACATCATCACCAGATGAACAGGATTCAACGGCTAAAATCCCATCGCCATCGCCTGGTTTCATGGCGATTTTACCATTGCGCATTACGTTAGAAAAATCAGATAATTTATTACGGCGCACTCCACCTGAGCGGGTGGCGAACATAACATCTAATTCTGCCCAGCTGTCCTCATCTTCGGGCAAAACCATAATGGAAGTAATAGTTTCGCCAGAATCAAGAGGAAGCAAATTAACTAGAGCCTTGCCCTTGGTTCTGGGGTCGCCTTGTGGCAAGCGCCACACTTTTAGGGTATAAACCATGCCAGAAGAAGAAAAACATAAAATTGGCGCATGGGTTGAGGCCACAAACACCTGACTGACAAAATCTTCATCCTTAGTTGTCATCCCGGATCGGCCAGTTCCGCCCCGACGTTGTTCTCGATAAATGTCCAGCGGTGTGCGCTTAGCATAACCTTGCGCGGTGAATGTTACCACCATTTCAGCTCGTGGAATTAGCGATTCATCATCAACATCAAGTTCACCTTCTACAAAGCCTGTGCGCCTAGGTACAGCGAACTCGTCACGAATGCTGGTCAAATCCTCACGGATAATTTCAAGAACACGCTCTCTAGAGCGTAAAATCTCTAGCAAATCAGCAATAGATTCAGAAATTTTCTTTGCCTCATCACCAATTTCATTACCGCCCAACGCCGTTAAACGAGACAAGCGCAAATCCATTATTGCACCGGCTTGTTCAGCGGTTAATTTAATATCACCATTATCATCTAGCCGTGAACGCGGATCGGCAATCAACTGCACTAATGGCCCCATTTCTTTGGCCGGCCATGATCTAGCTCGCAATGCCTCTCTGGCTGCTGCTGGATTTGGAGCGCTACGGATCAAAGCAATAACATCATCAATATTAGCTACAGCGACGGCCAACGCCACCAATACATGCGCCCGATCACGAGACTTTGCCAGATCAAATCGGCAGCGCCTGGCAATCACTTCTACACGAAAATTAATAAAAGCTTGTAGCATTTCACGCAGATTCATCTGCCGAGGCCGGCCATGATCTAACGCCAACATGTTGACCCCGAACCGATTTTGCAATTGCGAATAGCGATAAAGCTGGTTTAAGACTACTTCGGCATTAGCATCTCGCTTAATTTCAATCACAATCCGCATGCCGGTACGGTCGGATTCATCACGTAAATCAGAAATACCCTCAATCCGCTTATCGCGAACATGTTCAGCAATTTTCTCAATCAGATTTGATTTGTTCACCTGATAAGGAATTTCATGAACAATAATTGCGGTTCTACCTTTACGAATTTCTTCAATAGTACATTTGGCTCGCACCACCACCGAGCCCTTGGCTTCTGACAGACCAGAACGGGATCCTTGACGACCAATAATTTCGCCGCCGGTTGGAAAATCCGGCCCCGGCACAATTTCCAATAACTCATCCATGGTAATGTCGGGGTTATTGATCAAAGCCAAAGTGGCATCTACCACTTCACCTAGGTTGTGCGGAGGAATGTTAGTGGCCATGCCAACGGCAATACCGCTAGCTCCATTGACCAGCATGTTAGGAAAACGCGCCGGCAAAACCGTAGGCTCGCTCTCGCCGCCATCGTAATTATCCTGAAAAGCAACTGTATTCTTGCCAATATCAGCAAGTAATGCCTCAGCAGAACGATCCATCTTAACTTCGGTATAACGCATCGCTGCCGCACGATCGCCATCAACCGAACCAAAATTGCCCTGACCATCAAGTAGCGGCAGCGACATCGAGAAGTCTTGCGCCAACCGAACCAAAGCATCATAAATCGCTAGATCACCGTGTGGGTGATATTTACCCATCACATCACCAACCACACGGGCGCATTTGCGATATTTTTTGTCGCTTGTATATCCACTTTCGTGCATGGCATATAAAATCCGCCTATGCACTGGTTTCAGACCGTCACGCACGTCGGGAATTGCCCGACTAACAATCACGCTCATAGCGTAATCCAAATACGATGACGACATTTCCTTGGTTATGGAAATCGGGGAAACCCCCTCCTCCATTGGCGGCTCTGTAGGGGGAGTCGTCGGTGGCTCTGTGCCGTCATTTCCACCATTCGATGAACCTGAATTATCATCTGTATCACTCAAAACACCACCTCAAATCTGTTCGCCGAATCGACGGCACGCAACAAGTTAATAGGCTAACAGTTATGATGGAGTTTTCATAGATAAAGCATTAGCAAAATTAGCAAAAGCCAAAATGAAATAACCATTACTTTCAAGGCTTTACGATCATAAGTAGATAAATACCAATCACGCCGGCAAATGCAGGCCAACCAAGAATAAACCAAAGCCGCATCAATGGGTCAATTTGCGCTTCTGCGTATAGATCACCGTTTGCAGATCGCTTTGCCAACTGGCGCACTTTGTCTTGTATCCACACCACAGGCAACCAGCAAACTCCCACCAACACAAACAGCCCATAAGAAGATATCAACCAAAGAGAAAAAGGGTCGCGCCCTACCAATACGATCAATCCAATTCCGCTAATTGGCTGCACCACAACCGCAGTCGCTGTGAATAAAAAATCAGCCCACACCACATGTTTTGCGGTCATCGCTAAAAGCGCACGATCCTTATTACGCCATGCCATAAGCATAAAAAAAGCAATCCCGGCACCGGTTCCAAACAAAACTGCTGCTGACAAAATATGGATCAACTTTACCAGCGCGAACCAAGTCATCGCTCTTGCGCCACTGCTGCAATCCATGCTGCCAAAGCCATCATCGGGAATACCTTTAACACCGGGGCCAGTGGGTCAAGCCAAAGCTGTGGAATAGTCAAAGAAATCACTCCAAGATACCCAAAACTCAGCGCAATCATTGCGATGCAAACAGCGCGCGTTCGCACCCCAAATAACAGCAATACCCCTAGCAAAATATCGGCTAAACCACCGAAAAACCAGACGGCCCAATGGCTACTTGTCGGCAACCCTGCATCAGCCAGCACACCAAAGGAAATCTGCTGAGTGAATAGCAATGGAATTAACCCGGACAAGATCCAATACCAAGATAAAATAATTTGCCCGGCAATCAAAAAAACACGAGAACGAGCCTCAAATCGATCCGCAGAACTAGCTGGGTCAGCGGCAAAGATTGTTGCGATAGAGTTTGTTTCGTAGCCGATCAGCTTGGTGATTTGTTTCGGATCACCACCGACATCAAATTGCATTTGTTTGCGAGCCGTGGTTCGCAATGGATTACGGATACCCATTGCCCCTAACAAATCCCCGACCCAAAACGCTGGTGCCGCCATCCATGGGGCAATATTGATAAAAACTGCCGGCCCAAAGCCAAGCCAACCTCTAACACGAGTAACAATTTGCCGAAGGCTGAGGCGCTCAGGCCCTGCAATTTCCACGCTCACCCGCACCGGTGCTTGGTCGTCAAGCAACTTGCTTACAATCTGTGTAAGATCCTGCATGTGCACCGGTTGAAACTGAGTTTGACCATAGACTAACGGGATAATCATTGGCGCACCGGCCAAGGTTCGTATTAACGCTGAACCGCCATAAGTATTGCGATCTAACACCAATGATGGCTGCAAGATCACCCAATCCAGTTTTGATTTCTTAACCCGTTCCTCGCCCTCAAATTTGGTTCTGGCATAGCGCGTTCGCGCTTCTTCATTGGCGCCAATAGCTGAAAGATGGATAAATTTGCGTATCCCAGCAATTTCACAAGCATCAAGCAAAGCCTGTAGACCCGTGACATGGGCATTTTGAGTGCTATCAGAACCACCATCTTGCAAAACGCCAACACAATTGACCACTGCATCGACTTGATCCAAAATACCACGCCAAACCTGCGCCGTCATGTTTTTGTTAAAATCGCAAAACCGCCAAGTTAGGTTTGGAAACCGTTTTTTTGCCCACTTGGTTTTCCGTCCGGCACCAATTACCTGATGACCATTGGCAAGCAGGCGAGCGCACACAGCACTACCAATAAAGCCGTATCCACCTGTGATCAAAACTCTCATCATTACTCACGTTGTGCGTGGGTGATGTCGATTGGCACAAGCGCCTTCTAAAACGGTACCTCATCATCCATGTCATAGTCTTTGGCTGGGCCAGAGCCGCCAGAGCTTTGCGCAGGGCTGGAGCTGCCATAATCGCTACGACCGCCGCCTTGGCCGCCACTATAGCCACCGCTATCACCGCGACTATCAAGCATTTGCAATTCGCCTTTATATTTTTGCAAAACGATTTCAGTAGTGCGGACTTCTTGGCCGTCGCGATTAGTATATTTGCGGGTTTGCAACGATCCCTCAATATAAACTTTTGAGCCTTTCTTTAAGTAGTTTTCAGCTACTTTTGCCAAATGGTCATTAAAAATTACAATATTGTGCCATTCGGTTTTTTCGCGGCGCTCACCTGATTGCTTGTCTTTCCAAGTTTCAGATGTAGCGATGGAAAATGTCACCATCCTGTCCCCTGAAGGCATTGAGCGGGCCTCTGGATCGCGACCAAGATTGCCCACGATAATCATTTTGTTCACACCAGCCATTTGCTTTTCCCTGTTTGTATATTTGCTACGCCCCTAAAGCGCAGTTGATTCTTTTATAGTCTGATCCGCCTGCCGCCAATAGGCTAGTAATTTTATCAATAATTTTCAAGTTTGCGCATTTCCCAAAACCATGAAATTAAACATAAGTAAGTTCATAATTTAAGTGGACAGATGTATTTGTTCACTTTACGTTCTGTTTGTCAAGTAGATTGAGGCGTTTATGACATTTAGTAAAAAAATCATCCGCGTTATTGGAGCCAAAGAACATAATTTGCGCAATGTGGATGTAGATATTCCACGGGATAAATTAGTGGTAATTACCGGACTGTCCGGGTCGGGTAAGTCCTCATTGGCCTTTGATACCATCTATGCCGAAGGGCAGCGACGCTATGTAGAGAGCCTATCTGCCTATGCCCGGCAATTCCTTGAGCTAATGTCAAAGCCTGATGTGGAGCGCATTGAGGGCTTATCGCCTGCTATTTCCATTGAGCAAAAAACTACATCACGCAATCCGCGATCTACGGTAGGTACGGTCACAGAAATTTATGACTATATGCGCCTGTTATGGGCGCGCATCGGTGTACCCTATTCCCCGGCAACAGGTTTGCCGATCAGCAGTCAAACCATCTCTAATATGGTTGATATATTGATGTCTCTACCAAGCGGCACAAGATTATACTTACTGGCTCCTATCGTGCGTGGCCGCAAGGGCGAATACAAAAAAGATATTGCCGAACTAATGAAACAGGGGTTTTTGCGCTTAAAGGTAGATGGCGAATTTTACGCCATTGAGGACTTTCCTGATCTTGATAAAAAATACAAACACCATATTGATGTTGTGGTTGACCGGGTCGTAATTCGCGGTGATCTGGAAAGCCGACTAGCCGACAGTCTGGAAACTGCACTAAAGTTGGCTGATGGGTTGGCTATGGCGGAATTTGCTGACGATACGACCAAAGAACCATTGGTGTTTTCTGAAAAATTTGCCTGCCCAGTTTCCGGTTTTACCATCCCAGAAATAGAACCACGTCTATTCTCATTCAACAATCCTTATGGCGCCTGCCCGACCTGTGATGGTTTGGGCGTGACCTCAAAGTTTGACGCCGACCTTGTGATTCCAAACAGTGATCTATCATTAGAAAAAGGCGCAATAAAGCCGTGGTCGAGCGGTTCCTCTCGAATGTATAGGCAAACTTTAGAAAGCTTAACCAGGCATTTTGGCGCCAGCATGAAAGATGCATGGCACGATTTACCATCAGATTTCCAAAATAAAATTCTCTATGGAACCGACGGTGAAGTTCTGCAATTTATTTATTCAGAGGGTAAACGCAAATTCGAAACTGAAAAAACTTTTGAAGGGGTTTTGCCGAACTTACAGCGGCGTTGGCGCGATACCGATAGCAATTGGGTTCGAGAAGAATTGGGTAAATACCAATCAGCAGCCCCGTGTGAAGTTTGTTCCGGTAAACGCTTAAAACCACAGAGCCTTGCAGTAAAATTAGGCGGAATTGATATTTCAGAAGTCACGGCCCTCTCTATTCGCGAGGCTGATGTCTGGTTTTCAGCATTAGATGCACAGCTAAACAAGCAACAGCGTGAAATCGGCGCCCGGGTAATGAAAGAAATCCAAGATCGTTTGTCTTTCCTAAATGATGTCGGGCTGGATTATTTGTCCCTATCGCGTAATTCTGGGACACTTTCTGGCGGCGAAAGCCAACGCATACGCTTAGCCAGTCAGATCGGCTCCGGTCTAACTGGAGTTTTGTATGTATTGGATGAACCCAGTATCGGCCTGCATCAACGCGATAATGCCAGATTGCTCGATACCTTGCGAAATTTACGCGATCTGGGCAATTCAGTATTGGTGGTTGAGCATGATGAAGAGGCGATTATGGCTGCCGATCATGTTATCGACATGGGGCCATTAGCCGGAATTCATGGCGGCGAAGTTGTTGCTCAAGGCACACCTGCGCAGATTTGCAAAAACAAGAAAAGCCTAACCGGGCAGTATTTATCTGGAGCAAAGCAAGTACCGGTTCCGGCAAAGCGTCGGCCAGTAAATCCACGAAGAATACTAAGAATTGAAGGTGCAACTGGGAATAATCTCAAAAATATATCGGCTGAATTTCCCCTTGGCTTATTCGTCTGTGTAACCGGGGTGTCAGGTGGCGGCAAATCCACTTTAACTAATGAAACCCTATATAAGGGAGTGATGCGCAAATTGCACGGCAGTGTCAAAGCACCGATGCCCCATGAGTTTTTGGACGGGGTCGAGCATTTGGATAAAGTGATCGAAATTGATCAATCTCCAATTGGCCGCACCCCGCGCTCAAACCCGGCCACGTATACCGGAGCCTTCACCCCGATCCGCGACTGGTTTTCCGGATTGCCAGAAGCAAAAACCAGAGGCTATACGCCAGGAAGGTTCTCGTTCAATGTCAAAGGCGGGCGCTGTGAAGCTTGTCGCGGCGATGGAGTGCTAAAAATTGAAATGCATTTTTTGCCTGATGTATATGTTGAATGTGATACCTGTCACGGCAAACGCTATAACCGTGAAACTCTGCAAATAACCTTCAAGGGAAAATCCATATCAGACGTACTGGAAATGACCGTCGATGAAGCGGCAGATTTCTTCAAAGCTGTGCCATCAGTGCGTGATAAAATGACTACTTTGCAACGGGTTGGTCTTGGTTATGTGCATGTGGGCCAACGCGCTACCACTCTTTCAGGCGGCGAAGCACAACGGGTAAAATTATCGCGCGAACTATCTAAACGCGCCACCGGGCGCACTCTTTATATTTTGGATGAGCCAACCACGGGATTACACTTTGAAGATGTGCGAAAATTGCTCGAAGTTCTGCAAGCATTGGTGGAAACCGGAAACACCGTGATTGTGATTGAGCATAATTTGGACGTGATCAAGCAGGCCGACTGGATAATTGATCTTGGCCCAGAAGGCGGTGGTGGCGGAGGAGAAATTGTAGTCGATGGCACTCCGGAAGAAGTGGCAAAATGCGCAAAAAGCTGGACTGGCAAATACCTAAAGCCCTTATTACGGCAAAATAAGTTCTCGTCTTGATTTTCCACTCATCTTATCAAAGCGGCGGTATTTTTCTTTTTGGCAGGCCAAAACGCCAGTACAAGAAAGCTGCAATAAAAATTGATGTTATGAACTGCACTACCAATGCCGGCTCAACCCCTTCTACACTTGTACTTTCAGAAAACCCATCTAATGCAGCATCAAAAACACTTGATGCTTCTTCGCTTATCAGAAATGCAATCAGTGCAAATGTAATAATGAAAAAATTAAACGCTGAATGCAGACCTGCGGCGCCCATAATTGAACGATCGCGCAAGCTCACCATGCCAAGCATCAACCCCATGGCAAAAATAGCTCCAATGGCGACGCTTCCAATTAGGATTTGCTGTGCGGACACCGATAATCCATCAATAAAAAAATAGTGCACATGCAAGCTGGCAAACAAAAAAGATGACAAAAACAGCCCGTATAATAAATCTTTTTTGGCGCTGAGCGCTCCGAGCAGCCAACCTCGACACAACAATTCTTCTGCTGCACCCTGCACCGCAAATAACAATGCCAGAACTATTACAAGAACCCAAAGTCGAATATCCGCCAACTTACTTCGATTCAAGATGAAGTTAGTAATTTCTGCTTCGTCTTTGCCAAAAGAAAGAGCCGCCTGCACCAATGCCGCAACCAGTATCAGCACGAATGCAAACAAAAAACCGATAACTAAGCCGTTGCCATATTGACGCCAGCCAATTCGATCAAACTTAATGCCCAGTTCTGCGAAACCTCGCCTCTCCTGCCTGCAACTCCAAAGCAAAACCAAAGCAATCATGACAATGGAGGCAAAAGCAATTGCCATAACAATGCCTGCAACCATGAAAACAGCGGATGGTTCAACAGATGATCCATCTACAAACATTGCTGTGCTCAAGAATAACGCCGCTCCATAACCGATCATCCCGGCGATCTGTGTTGCAAGCCAAATTCCGATCAAGACCAATATCAATGCCCAAGTGGGGAATTGCCGGGTATGTGCAAGGTTAGCAAATGGATAGATCAAGTATCCGCCTTCGCTGTGTCTGCGACGGGTATTTCAGCTGGTGCAGGTGCGTGTTCTTTAGTAGACGCTGAAACCTTGTTTTGTTCTTTCCAACGCAGAAAATAAGAACTAATTCCATATATGGACACATAAAACCAATACTCCCAGAAAAAACTGAGAACCGTAGCAACTAATATTGGGGTGGCTGCTAGAGCAGCAATGGTTCCATAGTCCTGCGGCGCAGGTGACATTCCCACCATATTTATCCCCGCAACAACAAAGGGAACAGCCACAATTAAAGATACCAGCATCACAATCATTCCAGCAACCATAGCCACCAGATAAAGCAATATATAACTACCAAATAACTTCCAAAAATGACCCTTGGTTTCAGTAAAGGATTCAAAGATTACAATCCTGCCATCACGTGCCGTCAATGCCAGAGTCAAAGACAACTTGATTCCCAACCAGAATAACCCGGCTAAAAAAGCAAAACCAGCGAGGATACTGACCAAAACAACCAGAGCAACGTTTGGCCCATCACCAGTATCCGTGACCGCTGCAACTCCAAATGCCAGTGCCAAAGCAGGAATCATAAAGATAACAATCGCTAATATAAAAATGCCATATATGACGATGTAAACTACAAATAAGTTCAACTCAGCAATACCAAAGCGCAAACCAAACCAAGAGCGCTTCCAATCATCCTTTAATGTCCAGCGGTAAAAACTGGTGACGATCGCCAGAAAAACCGGAAGAATTAAAATACCGCTCAACGAGGAAACGTTGGATATAAGATTAAACTGCTCGAGAAATGCAGACGATTTCAAGTCGCTAAACGATGATATTCCTTCAAAGATAGGAGCAATGAACTGATACAAGATCGCAATGGCAACTACAAAAAGTAGCAATTTGATAAGAATATACGCCATTGCCAATCGCCTGAAATGGCCACTAGCTTTGTCATAACTGATCGCAAAAAACATCGCATCCGAAACAGAAAACCGATCATTCATATGCTACTCTCCTTTATTGGCTCTTTGACTTTGAGCATCCCCTTGCCAACGCCACACAAGCAGCGTTGCCACCCCTAAAACAATAGTAACTGCCAAGGAGCCTTCTGGGCCAAAACTACCCCCGGTGATCCAATTTGCCATCTCGGTTTTTTGTTGCAAGCTGACCAGTAATGGTTCGGCATCAATCTTCATACCGCTGACATTAAGGCCAAAGCCAACGCTCATAATCCAGTTCCACGAAGAATGAGCAGCGCAAACCCCAAGCAAGGATCGCTCACGAATGGCAAAGATCGCAAAAAATACTCCAACCAATACGATATTTGCCATAGCAATCCAATTTACATGTGGCCACTCATTAGCTAAATGCAGCGCCGCGAACAAGGACGAGCTAACACCAACGGCAATCGGAATTCCCCAACGCGCGGCCATAGATGACATTACCCAACCTCGAAACAATACTTCTTCGGTGCCGCCTTGAATGATAAAGCCAAACATAAACACAATTATAAGCACAAGCGCCGCTGGATTGGTTAGCGCCGCAAACCATTTGCCTACCTCATAACCACCAGCGGCGGCAATAATGGTGATCGCAGCCACATTTAGCATCAAACCAATCAAAAAACCGCGGCTGTATCTTGACCATGCCCGTTCAAACCTCCAGCCCATACTAACCAATGAGCGGCTTTCAACAAACTTTACCCAGGCGAAAGCTGCCAGCGAAGCTAATCCAAAACTGACAAATAAGATATATATCAGTGATTTAGTGCTGCTCTCTTCAAGTTCGATCAAAGAAATTCCAACAGCTCCTGCTCCTAATAAGGAGAAAAACTGCGTGAACATCAGCAAAATTAATGCAATTATCGGCACAAACAATGCGTAAAGCGGTGACAGCCTAGCCTTAGTGTCAATTGTTCCAAAAACCTGCGCTTTATATACCGCCATTAATAATTGCCCCGCTAGCCGGCTTTCCGATCGTTATTGATTGAAGCTAGAGCCTACCTAAGTACAGGCTCCGCGCCTATCCCCTCAAACACGGATTTTTGAAATCGAAGCAAATTTGCACACCGCTTGGAATTAGCTAGGTAAAGCAGAGCGTAAGCCCCGATAAAGTGCAGTAAACAAACCGACGCGAATAGCGGCCAATGACGGAACCAAAAGCAAAACCAGCACTTTCCAATGGAAGGTGTCACGCATATGATCAAGGTTTTCTGCCGTAATCTGCTCTAAATTTTCATTGCGAACTGCGGCCGGGAAGGCGTTGATTGCCCCTTGTGCGGTTGTTAAAAAATCTGGGGCCATAAAAATGTAAACCGGGGAAAAAGCGATAATCGAAGCCAATACAATTCTCCACCCTTGGCCCTTTGTCCAAGCTGCGGCCTCAAATATACGAACTTTCTTTTCAACAAAGGCAGCAGGAAACGCCAAAGAAAACCGCGACAACAAATAAAAAATAACTAGCCAAACAAAAGTCACAGATGCGCCTAGTACCATTATCATCTTGCTACTGGATTGCTCGTAAATCAAATTAGGATTTGCCTTTAATAACTCCGGATCAATCCCAGAGGCCAATATTGGTGAAATAGCAAACATTACTAAAATCGAGACGACCATAGCCACAAGGCTGGCAATCAATGCCACTAGAACACTGGTTAAAAACAGCCTTAACTCATCGGCACCTAGGTTCAAACCGCCAATTCCACTAGCTGGCATACCTAAGGACAACCGGTATAAAGCTGCGCCCATCATCAAAAACAATACCCACGAAATTAAAGTCAATAACGGCCCCAACCCCGCTAAAGTAGTTTCCGGAACTGCAAACAGGTTAAGCCATCCGCCAATGATAGACGTCACCAAAAATGGCAGAGCAAAAAAATAAGTTTGCTTCCAATTGCGAACAAAGAAACCCCATCCGGCAAATACGCATTGCAGTACAGGCACATTTCCTTGCGGCACATTATTTTGCGATTGATTCATTTTAATCAGAGCCTTGCTTCTGCTATGAGTTTGAAAACCAGAACCTAACAACTGTTTTGCCCTCGTAAACCTTTATTTGAGGAAAGCCTGCAAGAAGATAACTTAGCACAAAGCTTTTAGGTTAGCTTTGATCTTTTAATGTTCCATATGTTTGGAAAAAAATGCTGCAACCATGACAGTTACCAAGCCTGAAACCCAGTCAAAACCAAGAGTGTTTACAAGGCGCACTCTTGCACGTGCTTGGTCTAATGCAAAAAAACCACAATTATGCATCCGCAGCCCACGCTTTGACTGGTTAGTTTTTATTGGTTCACCAGTTTTGTGTTTAGGGATTGTGCTTATTCTGGCTTTCACCCCATTATGGGAAGTTCGCAAATTGCCGCTTCATGAAGAAGACGCGATTTTGAATGTCGCCAGCGGACTTTTAACCGCCTCACATTTATTTGCAGTGTTTTTTCGCTCTCACGGCAATCGCGAAGTGTTTTCCCGCTGGCCCCTGCGCTTTACCTTAGTGCCAGTTTTACTGTTTTTCGGCCTTGGCCTAATCCCCTGGTTCATGGTGGCTATGTCAGTAATTGCTACATTTTGGGATGTCTATCATTCAGCCATGCAGACTTTTGGTTTATGTCGCATTTATGACGTAAAAGCCGGTAATTCTGCTAAAACAGGACGTATGCTCGATAGCTGGATTAACTATGTCCTATACGCCGGGCCGATTGCTGCCGGAATAACCCTGATGGATCATGTGGAGGATTTTGGTGAATTTGAAGAAATCGGCTGGGCCGCTTTTGCGGCATTTCCGCAAACTGTTGAGGGCATTGCCGGTACAATTAGAGCATTAGTACTAGTTGGCTCGTTGATCGTCATTGTTGTTTATGTATTCGGTTATTGGCGACTAGCAAAACAGGGCTATAAAATATCCGTACATAAAGTGGCGCTATTGGCTTCCACTGGATTAACTTCGATTATTGCTTGGGGATTTAACCCGTTTTTTATTGCCTTTGTGGTGATGAATGCCTTTCACGCCATTCAGTATTTTGCAATCGTCTGGATAAAAGAAAAGCAAAATCTAAAACAACGATTTGGCCTCATAGGAAAACCATGGGCAAAAACAAGATTGATCGCATTGTTTCTTACTCCGGCATTGGCTTTTGGTCTAATAATGGAATGGGTAGACATTCCAAGTGACTGGCTGTTTGCTTTTGTACTGTCTGTGACCTTGCTACATTTCTGGTATGATGGTTTTATCTGGTCAGTACGTAAAAAACAGGTTTGACAGACTTGACGCGTAGCCTCCCCTCGCCCACACAGCGCCCATGAGCAAAACAGATATACATATAATTGGCGGCGGATTGGCCGGCACCGAAGCAGCATGGGCCGCAGCTAATGCCGGCTGCCAAGTTGTGCTGCACGAAATGCGCCCAGTTCGCAAAACCGAGGCCCACCACACCGACGGATTGGCGGAGCTGGTCTGTTCAAATTCGTTTCGTTCTGACGATCATGAGAACAATGCAGTTGGCCTATTGCACGAGGAAATGCGCCGCTGCAATTCGATCATTATGGAAGCGGCAAAACACCATAAAGTACCAGCTGGCGGAGCATTGGCTGTTGATCGCGAAGGCTTTGCCGAAGCTGTGACCAAAATGATTAGCAACCACCCGAATATCCATATTGAACGAGAAGAAATTGCAGACTTGCCGCCAGCTAATTGGGATAACGTAATTATCGCTACCGGGCCGCTGACTTCGCCAGATTTAAGTGCTGCAGTTTTGCAGCTTACCGGCGAGGAAAATCTAGCTTTCTTTGATGCAATAGCGCCTATCTTGCACCGAGATAGCATCAATATGGATAAAGCATGGTTTCAATCGCGCTATGATAAGGGCGATGGCGCCGATTACATCAACTGCCCGATGGATGAGCAACAATACAACGTATTTCTCGACGCGCTGATTACGGGCCCAAAAACCGAGTTCAAAGAATGGGAAAAAGATACGCCATATTTTGATGGCTGCCTGCCGATTGAGGTAATGGCTGAACGCGGGCGTGAAACTTTGCGTTGGGGGCCAATGAAACCGGTAGGCCTAACCAATCCGCACAATCCGACAGTCAAGGCTCATGCCATTGTCCAGCTTAGGCAAGACAACAAATTGGCCACACTTTATAATATGGTCGGCTTTCAAACCAAACTTACATATGGCGCTCAACAAGAAGTATTCCGTATGATACCCGGCTTAGAAAGTGCCGAATTTGCCCGTCTTGGCGGTATTCATCGTAATACATTTTTGAATTCTCCAGTATTATTAGATGGTTATTTACGCCTAAAAGCCGATCCACGTATTCGTTTCGCCGGACAAATAACCGGTGTTGAAGGATATGTAGAAAGCGCAGCCTGTGGCTTACTGGCTGGACGTTTTGCCATAGCCCAAGCCTTAGGAAAAACAACAAGCCCACCACCAAGAACCACCGCTTTAGGGTCGCTTTTGCACCATATTACCGGAGGGCATATTACCGGCAAAAACACATTTCAACCAATGAATATCAATTTCGGTTTAATGCCATCGGCTGAAACTCCAAACAAGGACGAAGACGGCAACCGTCTGCGCGGCAAAGCCAAAACCCGTGCGCGCCGCAAATTAATTACCGCCAGAGCCTTGGTTGATTTGGGGAATTGGCTAGAAACTTCCTAAAACAGAAACAAAAAGGCGGCAGATGAAACTGCCGCCTTTGATGATCTATCTGTACCTAGTTCTAACCAAACAATGTCTGCGAACCAGCCATAGCCACCAGCATCGGCAAAGATAACAGCGTATTAGTGCGTGAAAATAACATAGCGGTGCGCGCTGCAGGTGCTTTGGCCTCGGTAGGAGCATCAACTAGCCCCAATGCGATTTTCTGCTTTGGCCAGATAATAAACCAGACATTAAACGCCATTATAATGCCAAGCCACATACCAAGGCCCAAGAACACATCCTTGCCACTGGCAAAACCATCTAACGCGCCCAAGGTCAAAGTGCCAACCAAGGATCCAGTGTGCCCGATCAAGGCCAATCCGGTGAGCAGGGTAAAAGCTGCTCCCCAACGAAACCAAAATAGAGCAGCAGGCGCGATCACCTTGCCAATTGCTGGCTTTTGCTCATCTGGGATTTTGGCCATGCTAGGAATTTGAACAAAGTTGAAATACCAAAGTAGACCGATCCACATCACCCCGGAAACCACATGTGTCCAGCGTAGAAAAGCAACGGCAACTAATCCACCGTTATAATTACCCCCCTCGACATAGAAATAGAGCGCATACATCAACAGCGCTAGAATAACTGAAAAAATGATCGTTGAACGCAAGTTTGATAAAATGCCCGACATGGGAAAACTCCTGATCCTGTTAGATTCGCCACTGCGCCATTATGCCACAGCTTTACGCCCCCACGTCAATGCTGCGAACGCAGTTTTTACAAGTAGTAATTCCCAATTTTGAGCCGGAGCTAATCGTTTTCGATCAATTCGCGGTTCACCCCTAATAACATCAGCAATGGTGCTGCGATAAAAATTGAGGAATACGTACCAACTAGTACACCCCAGATCATGGTTGCCGCAAATCCGCGCAAGGCCTCTCCGCCAAAAGCATACAATGGTATCAACGCCAGCAATGTAGTAATAGAAGTGATCGATGTTCGAGCAAGCGTCTTATTTATTGCCAGATCAATCAAATCTGGAACCGGCATTTTTTTATACATTCGCATTTTTTCACGAATACGATCATAAACCACCACAGTGTCATTCATCGAATAACCAACAATGGTCAAGATTGCAGCAATACTGGCCAGATTGAACTCAATTCTGGTTATAGCAAACATGCCTATGGTCAAAATAACATCATGGGCCAATGCTAAAACCGCACCAACTGAAAACTGCCATTCAAAGCGGAACCAGATGTACAGCATCATAAAAAACAATGCACCCAAAACCGCAGTAAACCCAGATCGAACTAATTCTCCAGATACTTTTGGCCCAACGATCTCCGTACGTTGCGAGGTAACTGAACTATAGGTCTCAAGCAGTTTATAACGAACTTGCTGATATAATTTTTCTTGCAATTCTGGGCCAGATTTTTGATCAACAACCATTTTAGGCAATAATAGATTCAATGATTTCCCATCTTCAGATGCCGTCAAGGTCAACCCCACCAGCCCCATGCTTTCAATAGCTTTCTCGCCCTTTTCAATACTCAAAGCAGCAGGAGATGAAATAGTTGCGTGCTGGTCACCGTCAAATGAAAAACTGATGTCAGAATAAGCTTCGTATAAAGCTTCATGAACTTTCCGAGCAGCCTCTTGTTGCAACCGTTCTTCGCTTATTTCTGGATCTGTGGTTTCCTGACGCTCAAAGCGTATCAAAACTTCATTAGGGGAACCGAATTCTCTGATTTCCACTTCGCCAAGGTCTAAACCACGAACGATCGAGCCTATTTTTTTTAAATCAGCCGGCTGTTCAGTTTTAATTTCAATATTTCCGCCACCCTTAAAATCAATTCCGAGATTGATCCCAAAGATAAAAAAGCTAAATATAGCGGCAATAACAGCCAGTGATGAACCCGCAAAAGCAATTTTGCGATAACGAATAAAGCGAAGATGTACATCCCCGGGGATCAAACGAACAAATGCAAGTGCCATAAGGTTTTAGTCCTTACAAGGAAAGGGTTTTGGGTCTAGCTCGTAATAACCAATATGAGGTTAGTAAACGAGAGAACACAAAAGCTGTAAATACGGAGGTGAAAATACCAATTGCCAAAGTGACACCAAAGCCCTGCACTGGCCCAGAACCAAACAATAACAACAACATAGCAGCGATTAACGTCGTAATATTGGCATCTAAAATAGTTGATCTGGCTTTGGCAAACCCGGTTTCTACCGCATTTATAGGACTGCGGCCAAGGGTTAATTCCTCACGTATTCGCTCAAAAATAAGCACATTCGCGTCTACCGCCATCCCAATGGTCAAAATGACTCCGGCGATCCCCGGCAAGGTCAATGTTGCCTGCAAACCCGAAAGCGCCCCAAGTATCAGCGTTAGGTTGACCATCAATGCGCCGTTAGCAAAAAAGCCGAACAACCCATAAGCCAAAACCATATATAGCATTACTGCGCCAAACCCGACTAGCAATGCTATTGCGCCAGCTCGAATAGATTCTTGCCCCAAACCCGCTCCAACCGAGCGTTCGTTTAGAGTTTCCAGTTTTGCCGGCAAAGCCCCTGCCCGCAATAAAACCGCTAGGTCATTTGCTTCTGTAACTGTAAATCCACCATCAATGATTCCGCTACCGCCTAGAATTGGGCTGCGAATAACCGGGGCAGTAATTGATTCATTATCAAGCAAAATTGCAAAACGTCTACCAACATTCTCAGCGGTAGCATTACCAAACCTGATGGATCCTCGTGAATTAAACGAAAAAGATACTGCAGGTTGACCGCTTTGGTTAAATGACTGCTGCGCATCAACAAGATCACTACCATCAACCAAAACCCGGCGACGTACTAACAGATTAGGCTCGGCTGGATTATCCGTCTTGACCAGCTTTGCTCCAGGAGGGATTCTGCCAGCCAATGCCTCATTGATTGAAACCGAAGTATCAACCATGTGAAATGTCATTTGCGCTGTTTTTTCGATAATGTTTTTAATTCGAACAGGATCACTCTCACCAGGAACTTCTACAATGATACGTGCATTCCCTTGTCGCAAAATTGTTGGGTCTTTGGTCCCTAACTCCGTAATACGGTTACGTATCACTTCAACTGACCGCACTACCGCATCCTTAGTTAGCCTGGTCAACGTGGCGTCAGTGACTTTTAACGAAATTCTCCCACTAGCCGCGTCAGAAGATATTTCAAAAGGTCGGTCAGAATTTCCGCTAATCAACTGACCTGCTGGAATTTCATTAAGTGGTTTTAAGCGCTTCAACGCCATTTCCATCTGATCGGGTCTGGATAATTTAAATGATACTGTATTGCCACTAATCCGAAAATTCCGGGCTGGAATAATTGGCCTCTCGCTGCGCAGCAATTGTCGCGCTTCTTCTTTGGTAGTCTCTAGCTTTGCAGTGCGAACCGAGTCTGTATCAACCTCAAACAGCAAATAAGAACCGCCTTGCAAATCCAATCCCAGATTAACAGTTCTGCTCGGCAAAAATCCCGGGATTTTACTGGCAATTTTTTCATCACCTCGAATGTTAACCGGTAAAAAATTTGGCAGGGCGAACAACAGACCCAACATGACCACAAACCAAATGCTAAATTGCTTTAGACGCGAAAAATGCAGCATAGCTCATTACTTCTTCTGTTTTGGCGCATCATTTGCCGGCTTTGGCGTATTCTTTGAGCGCACATCCTGCAAGGTGGCCAGCAAAACTTTTACTTTAACACCGGTGGCAATCTCGATTGTGATTTCATCACTACCTTCAACAACTTTGCTTACCTTGCCAATTAACCCGCCAGCCGTGACCACAGTGTCATTACGAGCTACGGCATTAACCATTGCTCTGTGCTCTTTCATTCTTTTTTGTTGAGGGCGAATAAGCAAGAAGTAAAAAATCGCAAACATTGCGATCACCATGGCAAAAAAACCAAAAGGGCTTTGCCCGCCCTCGACCTGCAATAAAACGAGCATATTAGACAGCACTGGTGTTGGCATAAAAATCCCCTCAGATATCGAATGAAGCAAAATCGAAATTTTGCAATTGTGTTGCCGGAATATAAGAGCCAGTTACACAATTGCAATCGTACAATATCAACCTTTGCTCCATTTTATGCATTTCTTACAAAAATGACAGCAAACAAGCACTAGATTCCGAGAATTCCCCGCAAACATACCCGAAGGCCTGAGCCAAAACTTGCATATCCAGACAATTATAGTTTTGGCAAATACTTCAAAGGGTCCAAAGGCTTTACGCCCTTTCTGGTTTCGAAGTGCAATTGCGCTACGTCAACTGAGCCAGTAGAACCCGCTAGGGAAATAACTTGGCCTTGTTTTACTCTTGCACCTTCAAGTACCTTGGTCGCAGAATTATGCGCATAGGCGGTAACCCAGCCGTTGTCATGACGAATTAATATCAGTCGACCAAAGTTCTTTAACTCTGATCCTGAATAAATCACTATCCCATCACCGGCTGCTACGACTTCTTCCATTGGGTCAACGGCAATGTTGATGCCATCATTACGCATGCCGCCGGCTTTCCCGCCAAATTTCGACAAAATTTTGCCTTTGACGGGCCAGATAAACGATGAGCTAGATGCCGGACGTATAACTGCAGGTTGTTTTACTGGTGCTGTTGAAGCTTTTGTCTGGTTTGAGCCTCTGTCCTTTGCTGTGCTGGACGTCGGCACCGCTGGTCGCCATTGACCATCGCTATCACGAGCCAAGGTTGGCAGAACCAAAATAGAATCAGGAGAAATTACAAATGGCGCCTCGATACCATTAATGCCCGCAAGCGATTGAAAGTGAACGTTATATCGTCTGGATATGGAATACAAAGTATCACCTTTTTGCACTCTATAATGCAATGGCGGCGGCAGTTTCAGCATTTGTCCTTTGTTTAAGGCATATGGTTTTTTCAAGCCATTCAAATCAATCAAAGGCTGCAAGGCCACTTGGTACTTCTCGGACAGACTAAATAAAGTGTCTCCAGTTTGAACCTTTACACTGCCGGGACGATCTCGGGTCAATACGACTTGGACATTCTGCTGCGGCCCACTTGTTGTTACTGCTGGTATTCGAACTTGAGTTTGAAGGACCTCTGCAGAAGGAGATGTGTCAACGACGGGGGCCATCTCAACCGGAGCCGGGCTACCAGGCTCCACATCTAGCATATCTAATTCTTCGGCCTCACTTAGACCCTGATTTTGATTTGTATTTCCCTTGGTATAATCCTGTCTAATTGGTTTCTCATCAATGCTTGGGCTAGTTTCCACGGCTTCTGGTTCTACATCCAGCATGTCTAATTCATCAGATTCGCTCAAGCTATGAGCGGGGGCAGCAACCACATCACCTGAATCCAAAGCACCTGAATGAGAGTTTGGTGAAAAAGCAGGTATTTGCGCTTTGGCCACATTGCCAGCTTCACTAATGCTTTGCCCTTTATACTCCACAGGCGCAGGCCCGCTTCCTGCCATGCAGGCCGGCAATAAAAACAAAAAGGTGAATGCAAATATTATATTTCGAATCATCTATTCAGTTTTGCTTGAAACTGGTTAATCAAAGTTTCGCAAAATTCGTTATATTAAGCATTTGCCCAAACTTATAACTACACTAAAATTACAGCGTTCTGGCGATTCCTGACAATAACGGCACAAAGCGCACCTTATCCAAGGTATGTTGATGAAATTCATCTCCGTCGCGACGAAAAACCGTTATGCGCTGACGACCGCTAGGGCCAATTGGCGCCACCATCAAGCCATGATCACGCAATTGCGCCAATAAAGCAGTAGGTGCGGTTTCTGATGCGGCGGTCATAATAATTCTGTCAAAACTGTCCTGCTCCGGCCAACCTAAACCGCCATCACCCAAACGCGGGACAATATTGCGTAGCTTTAAGGCGGAAAAACGACGTTTGGCTTCCTCAAGTAAAGTCCGATAACGCTCAATGGTATAAACCCGGCGCGCCAGCTTTGACAAAATAGCACACTGATAACCAGAGCCAGTTCCGATTTCCAATACTTTCTCCCGCCCAGTAAGGCACAAAGCTTCGGTCATTCTGCCAACGATCATTGGTTGCGAAATAGTTTGTCCACAAGCTATTGGTAAAGCCCTATCATCCCATGCCTGATCGATAAATTCCGGAGTGACAAACAAGTCCCTCGGTGTGGTTTCAATGGCTGACAATACTTCGTGGTCACTGATGCCAGCCCCGCGCAATTCTAGAATCAGCTGTACCGTCTGGTGGTTAATCACCCCACCCCCCTATTCAAAGATAGAATTTAGCGCCGCTACAGTTTTGTAATGCGTCAAATCCATATGTAATGGAGTAACTGATATCCGCTTGGAATAAATAGAATTTAGATCCGTACCCACAGGCGGTGTAGAGAGCCGCCCATTAAAACCAAGCCAGTGATATTCACGACCGCCGGGGTCTTTACGCTTGTGAATTTCAATAAGATCCGCATCCCGGCGCCCCATTCGCGTCACCTCTACCCGCTCAACCTCGTCAGGTGGACAATCAGGGAAATTGACATTTATCAACACATCTCTCGGCCATTTTGCTGCGAACAGTTTTTCCATTACCGGCACCGCGAAATGCTCGGCAGTTTCCCAATGAATAACCCCATCAATGGTAAACGGGTAACTCTGCGACAATGCGACCGATGGAATATCCATTTCCATACCCTGAATCGCTGCCGCAATAGTCCCAGAGAGCGTAATATGCTCGGCCAAATTCTGCCCCTTATTAACCCCTGAAAGTATCAGATCAGGCCGTTTGCCCTCAACCAGTTCCAATACTCCCATCATCACACTATCGGTTGGGGTGCCAAAAACCGCAATATGGCGCTCATCACGGCGATCCACTCGCAATGGATCACGAATGGAAAGCGCTCTTGAAGCCGCCGATTGCTCAGTTGCCGGGGCCACCACCCACACATCATCAGAAAACTTGCGCGCCACTCGCTCCAACAGAGCCAATCCCGGCGCATCAATACCATCATCATTGGACAGCAGTATTCTGGGATTTTTAGGGATCATAATCCGATTACCGCCTGTCCGCCCATATAAGGCTGCAATACATCTGGAACATTGATACTGCCGTCTTCATTTTGGTAATTCTCCATTACCGCAAGCAGTGCCCGCCCCACAGCAATGCCAGAGCCATTCAAAGTATGCACAAAGCGGATCTGCTTTTCACCTTGCACCCGGCAGCGCGCATCCATTCTTCGCGCTTGAAAATCACCGTATTTGGATACTGAGCTAATCTCACGATAACAGTTTTGGCTTGGCAGCCAAACTTCCAAATCATGGGTTTTTTGCGCCCCAAAGCCAGTATCACCGCTACACAATATCATCACCCGATACGCCAAACCTAGCTTTTGCAAAATGCTTTCAGCAGATTTGGTCATGCGCTCATGCTCGGCGGCTGATTGTTCAGGCGCGCAAATGGCCACCATCTCAACTTTCATAAATTGGTGCATGCGAATAAGGCCGCGTGTGTCTTTGCCGGCGGATCCTGCCTCGGAGCGAAAGCAAGGGGTGTAGGCACAATAACGCAATGGCAGCTCGGCCTCATCTTGAATACTTTCTCGCACCAAATTGGTCACCGGAACTTCGGCGGTCGGGATCAAATAATGATCGGTTGTCGTCTTAAATTGGTCCTCTTCAAATTTTGGTAATTGATTGGTGCCGATCAGAGCATTTGCGCGCACCAGCAAAGGCGGCGAAACTTCAGTAAAACCATTTTCCCCAGTTTGCACATCGAGCATAAAGTTGGCCAAAGCCCGTTCCAGTCGCGCCAAATCGCCCTTTAGAAATGCAAACCTGGAGCCGGAAATTTTGGCGGCGGCCTCAAAGTCGAGCATGCCCAAGCTTTCGCCCAATTCGGTGTGATCTTTGGGCACAAATCCCAAATCCACCGGCTCGCCGACTTTACGCAATTCGACATTGGCTGCTTCGTTGGCTCCGTCTGGCACCAAATCATCCATGATATTGGGCAGGGCCAACAGCGCATCTTTTAATGCTTGGCTACTGCTGGTTACGGCTTCGCCTTGCGCGCCATCTTCGGCCTTCATTTTTGAGACCAATTCACGCAAGCGTATAAATTCGGCTTCATCACCCTTGGCTTTGGCCATGCCAATTTGCTTGGAGGCAGCATTGCGTGCAGTCTCTGCCTGTTGACGTTTGGCGATGGCCTCGCGCCGCGCCTCATCCAATGCCAGCAGCATTGCCGATTGCGGGGCTAAACCCCGACGCTTCATTGCCGCATCAAATTTTGTTGGATTTTCGCGAATATTTTTTATGTCGTGCATGGCACTCATCCGTAACTTCAAATCTATGAGCCGGGTTTACGTTTGGCGTTTACGCTTGTCCAGATGGCAAATGCGCAATAACCTTTCATTCTTTTTTCAATCCACAGCTTTCAATCCACAGCTTTGCCAAAGACATATTTTTAATAAGGGGTAATATGCAAAACCCAGATCCCGTCCTACCAGAAAATTTTGATGGCTTTGTAACCGAGGAAATCGAACCCATATTCGCAACCCTGCAACAAGCAAAGATAACAGGCTCAAACCAACTCGTAAAATATGGTGTTATTGGGTTGTTGGCGGGCCTTATCATCGGGATCGGCGTTTATTTATATAACCCGGAGCTGTGGCCGGTTGTGATTGCACTAGCCTTTGCCGGGGGGATTTTTGGAATGATTCCAGGCTGGCAAATCATGCATAAAGCCAGCTCTAGCTTTAAACAGCAACATATTGCGAGAACCGCCAAATTCTTGGGGTTAGAACATCAAGCAAGCGACTTTGCCGCTGTAAAATTTGATGATTTTACTCAGTTAAATCTAGCCCCTGCCGGAGACCGGCAACGGTTTTCAAACCTGATTAGCGGAACTCATAAGGGTACAGAGTTTTTAATTTATGAGGCTTTTATCGAAGAGCGACGCACCAGAATTGTTACTGATGGCAAAGGAAAGACTCGCACAGAAACTTATTGGGTCACCGTATTCGACGGCCAATTATTGTATTCGCCTTTCCCGGTTAAATTTGCCTGCACCACAATAATAGCTCGTGATCAGGGTTGGTTTAATTTTAAGGGACGGTTTGGAAAATCCATGAAACCAATGGGATTGGCTGATCCTGAATTTGAGAAATTATTCGAAGTTTATACTACCGATCAAGTTGAGGGGCGGTTTTTAGTCAACCCGACATTCATGGTTCGGTTAATGAATTTGGAGACCAATAACAAAAACCGCCGGTTAAGCGCTGCTTTTTTTGATCAATCAGTGTTTGTGGCTTTGCAGGGAAAGACCGGATTTGTCGCTCGATTAGAAGATGATTCCACAGCGCGCTCGACAAGCGAGCAATCAGTGAGCGCATTTTTACGCATATTCGATTTTTTAAGCGCCCTTAAAGGCAATAAAGGCGGTTAATTACTAGGTTCAAGCCCTAGGCTTTTGCCAACAAATCCCAGCCAAGATAAATGCCTGCGCCGCATAATAACTGGCCATCACCGCGAGGTGTCGAAACTCCAGCGGCACCACAAACCTATCTATGCCGATCAAGGTGTCAGAAAGCACAAATAACACCGCGCCCAGCCGCGTCCAGCGTGCAGTAAGACCGGCAAAACTAGCTGCTGCCATCAGCGATAAAACAAGGAAATATGCAGCAATAGCCGGCATTAACTCGCCGGTTTTGGGCAGAACAATTGCCCCCATAAGCACCGCATATAATCCGATCAGAATAATGATTGTACGCCGCGAAACATCCAACTGCTTCCATTGGCGCAATGAGCGCGTAAATATCCACAAATAGAACAAATGCGCCACAAAAAATGCTGTCATCCCAACCGCAAATGACAAAGAAAAAGGGCTGGCCAATGCAAAATCACCAATACCAGAAAACACCAGCGCCAACATCAGCGCCAAACGGTATTTTTCTGGAGCCTCACGCCAAGCCATCCAGCCTAACAACCAAATCGGAATGGTCTTTAACAGAGCCTGGGCGGGGAAAGCTAACAAATTTGGAACAAATAAATATGCGCCAGCCAAAAGCGCTGCAAAAATCAGTAAAACTTTTGATAAACTGCTCATAAATCAAGCTCGGCAATCACCGGAACATGATCAGATGGTTTTTCCATAGCCCGAGTTTTGCGAGCTATTTCAATGCCGGTTAATTTGTCCACCGCTTGGCTTGAGAGCAAAATATGGTCAATGTGGATGCCATGATCCTTGGCCCATGCGCCCCGTTGGTAATCCCAAAAAGTGTACTCATGGTCGCGCCCGTCTTTGACTTCCCAAGCGTTATAAAAACCCAACCAATGCAAGGCAGCAAAGCTGGCGCGGGTCTCATCCGCCATTAACGCATCACCTTTCCAAACTTCCGGATCCCAGCAATGCCCGTCTTTAGCAATCACATTGTAATCCCCTGCTAGAATCAGCGGCTCTTCATACGCTAACAAATCTTTTGCATGATCGCGCAATCGCTGCATCCAGCGCAATTTGTAAGGGAATTTTTCGGTGTCTTTTGGATTACCATTAGGCAAATAAATACTGGCCACCCGGATTGGGCCATTATCCGCAGCAATCACACATTCGATATATCTTGCCTGTTCATCCGTTTCATCGCCGGGTAAGCTGGGCAAGGTTTCTTCGATTTCATATTTCGACAGGATCGCTACACCATTATAGGATTTTTGACCCAAAACCGCACAATTATAACCCAAAGCTTCAAACTCAAGATATGGGAATTGCGGATCTTGGCATTTAATTTCCTGCAAACACACTACGTCCGGCTTGGCCTCGGCCAACCAAGCAGTGATAGTGGCAATGCGGGTACGCACCGAATTTACATTCCATGTGGCAATTTTCATAAAAAGCCCCTTTTTCCTAAACCGAGAAACTTGTCCCGCACCCACAGCCCGCAGTGGCATTAGGGTTGTTGATCTTAAAGGCGGCGCCGATCAACTCGTCAGAGAAATCAATCTCGGAACCTGATAGAAACTCTAACGAAGTGCTATCAATGACCACAGTGGCTCCGTCGCGCTCAATCACCAGATCATCGGTCTCTGGAGCATCAGCAAAATCAAAGGTATAGGAAAAACCCGAACAACCACCACCAACTACACCTACCCGTAAGGCATAGCGTTTTTGTTGCACCATAATTTCATTGATGCGCTTAGCAGCATTAGCGCTTAAAGTAACAGAAGCTTCAGACATGAGATTGATCCAATTTCGCGGGTGGGATTACTTATACTTTTACTATATATGGGGAAGAACACATCAAAAGGCAAAATGAAATTATGTCTGAACTGTTTCAAATTCCGCCGCGCGCCTCCTTTGCTGCTGATCCGTTGAATTCTCGCGGTCGTCTGTTTGACCAAGAAGTCAGCCCGACCCGCACTCCATATCAGCGCGATCGCGACCGGGTGATCCACTGTACTGCCTTTCGAAGGCTAAAACACAAAACCCAAGTTTTTGTTGCAGATGAGGATGATTATTATCGCACCCGCCTCACCCATTCACTCGAAGTAGCACAAATTGCTCGCTCGATCTCGCGGGTATTGGGGCTGGACGAGGATTTGGCAGAAACATTGGCTTTGGGTCATGACCTTGGACACCCGCCATTTGGCCACGCCGGAGAAGATGTGCTGGACGAAGCCATGAAAGAGTTTGAAGGTTTTGACCACAATGCCCAAACTTTGCGAATTATTACTCATATGGAACAAGTCTACCCAGGGTTTGATGGATTAAACCTTACTTGGGAAACTCTGGAGGGCATTGTCAAACATAATGGGCCGGTAGTGGCCAAATCCGGTGAAGAGCTTCCATGGGCATTTCGTGCCTTTGAGGGTTGGGACTGGTTGCAAACCCATACATTTGCCGGAGCCGAAGCTCAAGTTGCCGCATTAGCCGATGATATTGCTTATAACAATCATGATATTGACGATGGTTTGCGCTCAGGTTTGATTTGCATTGAGCAATTGCTTGAACTGCCAATGGTCGGAACCGCATTTAGGAATGTGCTTGATCAATATCCGGGACTTTCAAAGAACCGGGTCATTCGCGAAGCGGTACGCCGTTTGATTGGCTATTGGATTGGTGATTTACTCAACGAAACCAGAGCTAATATCGAAAAGTTTAAGCCGAAATCTGCCGATGATGTACGCAATATGGATCAACCTTTAGTGATTTTTTCTCAAGAGATGGAGCAAAATATCGCGACTTTACGTTCATTCTTACAGGAAAAACTTTATCGACATTACAAAGTAAACGGCACCCGCAATAAGTCAAAACGCGCAGTACGCCAATTATTCAATGTATTTCTTCATGACCCGTATTTATTACCACCAGAAAAACAACAATTGATTGGAAAACCGGCAGATGCCAAAACTGCCCGTGTGGTTTGCGATCATATCGCAGCTATGACCGATACCTTCGCCATAGAAGAACACAAGCGCTTATTTTCCCTTGATGTGGGACTTTAGGATGGCTTCAATGAGAAAGTATTGATTCGCACAACAGTTGCAGGACTGCAAAATGAGCAATGATGACCGTGGCGTTTATTCACCACCCCCAGATGAATACGATCGCTTTGATGTAAGTGAAGACGACGATACCCGTCGCGGCCCCCTCTTATTGGTGGTTGCGGTTGCGGTCTTGATCGCGCTTATTGCTGTTATCTACACCGCTTACAATCAAGGAGTTCGATCCGGAGGTCGCAATGACGCGCCATTAATCGCAGCCCCCACTGGCCCTATTAAGAGCAAGCCGCAAAACCCCGGTGGCAAAAAGCAACCTAGCACTACAGGTGCTGCCTATGACCCATTAGATGCCAAGCACAATCCTGATCAGGTCAAGATTGCACCACCAACTGAACAACCCATAGTTAAACCAAAACCGCCTGCACAAAAGAAGGTGGAAACAGCAACTGTAAAAACTCCTGCTCCTGCAACTAATAGGACACAACCGATCGCTACCCCCACTAAAAAGCCAACGTCGGCGGCGACAGATGGGGACTTTGTTGTACAAATCGGATCATTTCGTTCTGAAGATCAGGCAAAGAACACTTGGGAAACTTTGCGCAACCGTCTGCCAATAATTCTGGACAAGGTAAGTGCAGATATACAACGTGCCGACTTGGGAGCCAAAGGTGTTTATTTTAGGCTTCGTGCGGCCTCATTTACGACCCGCGCAACCGCCAATCAGTTTTGCGCATCTCTAAAAGCCAAAGGTCAAGACTGCATAGTCGTTAAACGATGAGCGCAAGGGCAATCATTTTTGGTTGTGCAGGGCCAGTTTTACGCGCCACTGAACGAAGTTTTTTTGAACAAACCCAACCGTGGGGTTTTATTCTGTTTGCTCGAAATTTAGAGAATGAAGCCCAAACCAAAAAACTTATTCATGACTTAAAACAAACCGTAGACTATCCGGTTCATATTTTCATTGATGAAGAAGGCGGACGAGTCTCGCGATTGCGAGCCATTGGTGGCTGGATCGGGCCGCCTGCCGCTAGTTTTCTACAGACAAATGCGCCAATAAAATTATGCAAGCAGGCGATTTACGACAATTACTACGCAATCGGTGCCCGACTTGCTGATTTGGGCTTTACCGCTGATTGCGCACCGGTTTTAGATATACCCGTGCAAGATGCCGACCCAATTATTGGTGATCGGGCCTTTAGTCTTGATTACGACAAAATCGCACCTTTGGCCAGTGCTTGCATAAACGGTCTCTTTGATGCTGGAATTGCTGGCGTCATCAAACATATCCCCGGCCATGGCCGAGCTGATGTAGATTCCCATAAATCCTTGCCAATCGTAACCACAAAACATGCGCAATTATCTGCTAGTGATTTTCATCCATTCAAACAATTACGAAAAGCTAAAATGGCGATGACCGCCCATGTGGTCTATTCAGATATCGACCCAGATGCCCCGGCGACCACATCAAAAATTATTATTCAGGATATTATCCGCAAAGAGATAGGGTTTGATGGGCTATTGATGAGCGATGATTTGGATATGGAAGCTCTTAATGGCTCTCTTAGCAAGCGTGCTGAACAATCGCTACTTGCTGGCTGTGATATGTTATTGCATTGCAGTGGCGACCTTACTGCCATGCAAGAACTAGCGGTTATTGCACCGATTTTGCACGGAAAAGCATTGTCACGCGCTGAACTTGCCTCCCCGCAGAAAAAGGCCTTAAACATAGACCCCGAACAAGCTATCAAACAAGCAAAAGCTAGTTTTGAGGCAATGGGATAAGTTTTACATGAGAGGTAAAGCTATGAGCACAAGCAAACCCACAAACCCCACACGGCGCTCTTTATTGGTTGCCGGAGCAGTTGGCGCAACATTAAGTGGACAAAAAGTCTTGGCTCAAGCCAGCGATAATAACGACTCTTCATCTCCGCCTTTAAGTCCAGAAATAGTTGCTGCCGCTGAAAAAATGCTACCGATTTCATATTCTGATGCCGAGCGCGAACAATTGCTGCATGGCTTTGAAGGGCAATTGCAAGCCATCAACGAATTGCGTTCCCAAAATTTAGAAAACCAACTTGCGCCCTCACAGGTATTCAACCCACTCCTTCCGGGAAAAGCTCGTACACAACAAGAAAGTGTTAGTTCGGTTTCGACCCCAACCCTTAAAACCGCACCCACCAATAGCAAAAAAATTGCCTTTGCCAGTCTAAGCGAACTAGGGCACTGGATGCGTTATGATGGCTTATCCAGCGAAAAGCTAACGGGAATTTATCTTAACCGGATTCAAAAATACGAACCGAAATTAGAATCGTTCATTACCGTCACCGCATCATTGGCAATGGAGCAGGCTAAAAAAGCAGATGCAGATTTAGCCAAAGGCAAAGATCACGGCCCCCTACACGGCATGCCTTACGGATTGAAGGATTTATTCGACACCAAAGGAATTAAAACCACTTGGGGAGCGATGCCATACAAGGATCGCATTGCAAAATCCGATGCCAGTATTGTCAAAAAACTAGAAGAATCCGGTGCAGTTTTGCTAGGTAAAACTACTTGCGGCGCTATTGCCTATGGCGATATTTGGTTTGGCGGGAAGACTAGAAATCCATGGAATTTGGCCGAAGGATCCTCCGGGTCAAGCGCCGGATCTGCCTCCAGCACTGCCGCCGGTTTGTGCAGTTTTTCTATTGGAACAGAAACTCTTGGATCCATTGTTTCGCCATCAAATCGTTGCGGAGCTACCGGCTTACGACCAACATTTGGACGAGTGTCCAGAGCCGGAGCAATGGCGCTTTGTTGGTCATTGGACAAAGTTGGCCCGATTTGTCGCTCTGCCGAAGATACAGCTTTAGTTTTAGCTGCGCTTAACGGATTTGATGCTACCGATCCCGGCTCAATTGACATGGGGTTTTCATACAAGCCCGACATTGATCCCAAAAAAATAACTATTGGCTATGATCAAAAATGGTTTGCAGGAGACGGAAATCGCGCAATCGACCGTCAAGCTTTGCAAGGCCTAATTGATATGGGAGTATCAACAAAGAAGGTATCTTTACCAGATTTACCCTATGGGGCTTTATTCCTATCATTAATTGCCGAAAGTGCCGCTGCATTTGAAGAACTAACCTTATCCAATCGTGATGATTTAATGGTCTGGCAGGACGATAATGCTTGGCCTAATTCTTGGAGAAAAATTCGATTTTTGTCCGCAGTGGATTATGTGCAGCTCGACCGTTTGCGACGCAAAATTATGATTGAAATGGACGCTGTCTTTAGCGGAATTGACATGCTGGTTACTCCAAATTTTGCCGCCAACCTTTTAACCATTACCAATTTCACCGGCCATCCATGCCTGACAGTGCGCGCCGGATTTTACAATAGCCCGGTACGTGACGGCCAAAACACCGATAAAAACAGCAAAAAAACTAATGTCCCTCACAATATTTCTTTGATCGGCAACTTATTTGATGAAGGGCGCTTATGCGCATTAGGCGGCGCATTGGAGCGTAAACTTGATGTCTTTAAGCAAACTCCTCCTGGATTCTAATGATTTTTTCTTAAAACACTCGCAGATACGGCTCTTTCTTTGTGCAAACTAAACGGCTCAAACGATTCCATCTTTGCAAGAAAGCCTTTAGTGTTATTAACATGTGATTCTATGGAAAAAAAAGTGACTGTTTCAGATCAAGTAGAGTTTGAAGAAGACATTCGCTTTAATGCGGCAAAAGATGCTGCCCAATCCGAACAAATTCTGAGCGTTGATCTTGATGGCTATGAAGGCCCGCTACACGTGCTGTTAGAATTATCCCGCAGCCAAAAAGTGGATCTAAGAAATATTTCTATTTTGCAATTGGCCAATCAATACCTCGCCTTTGTTAAGCGCATTAAGGATTTGCGAATTGAGCTAGCCGCTGATTATTTAGTGATGGCATCTTGGCTCACCTACTTAAAGTCTAGACTTATCCTGCCAAAGCCAAAAAAACCTGATTGCACCCCAGATGCTGACGAATTAGCATCGGTTTTAGCTTTTCGCCTGCAGCGATTAGATGCTATGCGAGAAGCTGCTAAACATATTTATGCCCGCAATCGTACTGGAATTGATGTATTGCTGCGCGGACAGCCCGAAGGAATTAGGCGTATTAGATCTCCGATTTATGAAGCTAGCATCTATGACCTGCTCAGCGCCTATTCCACAAGGCGCTCAAGAACCGCGCGATCAACAGTCGTGTTTAAAAAGCCAATATTGCTAGCACTAGAAGAAGCGCGCAGTAGGTTAGAAAAAATACTAGGAAAAATGTCTGACTGGTTGCCTTTGGAGCAAATGGTGCTGGATTTTGATCTAGGTAATTCTACGACAAAACCCCCAAGGTCGAGCTTACTGGCGTCATCTTTAGTTGCCAGCTTGGAACTTGCAAAAGAAGGACAGGCAGAATTACGCCAAACTCAGCCCTTTGCCCCACTTTTTGTTCGAGCTAGAAACTCTGGTTCGAAACCTTCGGAAGCAGTATAATGAGCGAAACTAAAAACCCGACATTAGATGCCATTGAAGCTGCAGTTAGAAGCTTGGCTCAACAATCAAAACGCATGACGCTGGCCCCTAAGAACCCATCAGACAATCAACAAAATTTAGAAATGCGCATGATTGAGGCCCTAATGTTTGCCGCCCGCGAGCCATTAGATATGCAGAGCATTCGCGCCCGAATGCCTGATGGTGTGGATTGCAACGCCCTGCTTGCCAGAATGCAAGCAGAATATGCTGATCGGGGGGTCAATTTAGTTCGTGTTGCTGATAAATGGCGGTTGCAAACAGCACCTGATTTAACAGAAATTCTAATTGATGAGCGCGACGAACCAAGAAAACTCTCAAATGCTGCTTTGGAGACCCTGTCAATCATTGCCTACCATCAGCCGGTCACTCGCGCTGAAATAGAGGAAGTCAGAGGAGTGGCTGTATCACGCGGCACGTTGGATTTACTTCTGGAATTGCAGTGGATCGGCTTGCGGGGGCGGCGCAGAACCCCTGGCCGTCCTGTAACATGGGGAACAACAGATGAATTTCTGGCACACTTTTCTTTAGAGAGGATTGAAGACCTACCGGGTAAGGATGAATTAAAAGCAGCGGGCTTGCTAGATAGTCGTGTACCCGAAGATTTTGAAGTGCCAATGCCGTCGTCTGATTTTGATTTAGACGACCTGCTTCCTGTTGAAAATGAAACCCCAGATCGAGACTTTCATACTGATTTTTTGAAAGATTCTAATTCCACTGAAAATTAGTCTCGCAATCAAGCGCAAACAAGAGTACTCTATCTCTATGTGTTAATCGGCATTTTGCCAATTGAGGAAAATACATCATGGGTTCTATCGGTCCGTTGCAAATCATTGTTGTTGCTGTGGTTGCGTTGATTTTATTTGGAGGACGTGGAAAAATTTCCTCGGTCATGGGAGATCTGGCTAAAGGCATTAAAAGTTTCCGCAAAGGCTTAAAAGATGATGATCCAGTCATAGAAGACAGCGGTGAAACCATTGATGTTGAAGTCAATGTCAAAGAAACAGAAAAAAAATAATCAACTAAACCTGCCATTGGAAGTTCGGTGATGTTACCGCAAATAGGATTTGTCGAAATTCTGATATTAGGTGTGGTCGCCTTAGTCGTGGTTGGGCCTAAAGACCTGCCGGCTTTGTTGCGCCGGATCGGTAAAATAACCGCCAAAGCCCGAGGCATGGCAAATGAATTTCGAGGTGCCTTTGATGATATGGGCCGTGAAGTTGAACTGGATGAGTTAAAAAAAGAAATAGAAGCAATTAAAAATGCCAACCCTATCAATCAGATAAAGCAAGAACTTAATGAAGTTACCCGCGACATCGATACATCCACAAAGGACGGATAAATCGTGAGCAAGCCGCCGGAACTTGAAGGCCAAATTGATGACATGGATGCCAGTCGCGCCCCCTTACTTGATCATTTGCTGGAATTACGCACCCGCATTATCCATTCATTCATTGCCATCGTAATTGCTTTTGCCATCTGCTTTTTCTTTGCCCAAGACATTTACAATTTTCTGTTGGTTCCGTTTTTGAGCGCCGCAGAAAATGCCAGAGCATTGCAGGATGAAAGCTCGCAATTAGAACTCATTTTCACTGGGCCGCTAGAATTTTTCTTTGCAAAAATGAAACTAGCCTTGTTTGGCGCAATAATTCTGTCTTTCCCCTATCTGGCATGGCAGGTTTATCGTTTTGTTGCTCCGGGTTTGTATAACAATGAGCGCGGTGCATTTTTACCATTTTTGCTAGCAGCTCCCGTTCTATTCGCTACCGGCGCTAGTTTTGTATATTATGTGATGCTACCAATGGTGATGCGCTTTGCCTTTAATCAGGAACAAGCTGGTGGCAGTGAACAAGTGGCCATTCAGCTATTACCACGAGTTTCCGAATATTTATCGCTAGTTACCACTTTAATCCTAGCCTTTGGCATATCGTTTCAACTGCCCGTAGTGCTGTCATTAATGGGCCGGGTTGGTCTGGTTAGCGCTGATGCTTTGCGCAAAGGGCGTAAATACGCCGTAGTTGGCATTTTGGCATTTGCTGCATTTTTTACCCCGCCAGATGTAATTTCACAATTCCTGCTCGGGGTTCCGGTATTGCTTCTCTATGAGATTTCAATCTGGTCGGTGTCTCTGATTGAAAAAAACCGTGCCAAAGAAGAAATGCTGAACACTCAAGATTAAGATGCAAATTCTTAACTATTGCCCTCAATGTTGAGTAGCAGTAAAACTATAAGCACATTTAATTTGCAAACACTTTGTCCGTTAGCGCTTCTTGTCATCGAATTACCATGACAAAACTGAGCGGCTATTTGCTAAAACGGCATGATTTAATGTGTAACTTTATTTTAATTGAACAAAAAAACGACTGTTATACTAACTATATATGTCTGAAAATAAGGAAAATATCTTTACTAGAATGCAAATGGTAATGGCTAGTCTTTCAATTCTAGTTTTGCTGACTGGATGCGCCACGGCCACTCGTGGTGGTAGTACCATGTTCATTGTTGAAACAAGCCCCGTTGGAGCACGCGTAGAAACCAGCGTGCCCATCAAAGGCACACCAAAACTTAGCAACATCCAGATCAAGAAAATCAAACTCGGCAAAATGGACGAGCCGAAATTCACATATAGATATTGTGAGCCAACACCGTGCGGCATCGAAATACCTAGAAAATTAAAACTAGACATTTTAATTACCAAAGACGGATATATACCGCAAATCCACAGCATCGATTTCTTACATCGCAAAGAGATTGCCAAACAAACGGCAAGAAACACTGCCATAGCTGCCGGAGGAACAGCTGTTGCTGGGGGAGTTATCGGAGGAGGTATGGCGACTATGTTTGGAGGAGCTGTGACAGCAGGGCCAGTTATCGGCGGAGCGGCTATGTTGGCAGGCCCGGTAGTGCTGGTTGGATTGATTTCTGGTGGTGTTGATGCATCTACTAGTGCAAATTATGATTACTGGCCTAATCCAGCTTTGGCCAACTTGGTAGCGATGAATAATGAGGAGACTGAAAAAGAAGAAAAGCAAACCATTATTCAACAATTTGCAGCAATACAACGAAATGCAAAACTGACCCCAGAACTGTCCAACGAAGAAAAACGCGAAAATTATAAAAAAAAGACGGAACAACAACGAAAAGCTAAAAGGGCCGCAAGAAAAGCAAAAAAACAACAAGAAAAAACATCAAAATGAGTGGTTTAGTAAAAACGATCACTCTTCCATTACTGATTTTAAGTCTAAGTGCCTGTGCTACCGTGACCAGAGGCTCCAACACAGAGTTTGTAGTCCAGACCATTCCTGCCGGAGCAACTGTAACCACGGATTTACCACAAAACAGAGATAATAACGAGCAAGTCGAGTACTTTGCATGCAGCCCAACACCTTGTTCAATTACCTTACCGCGCCGATCCGACTTTAATGTCATGATTACTCTTGCGGGTCATCAACCGTTTACCTATGCGATTACCAAAGAATATAACAAACAAGCGATTAAAAAGGACACAAAAGCAGCGGTTGTAGCAGGCAGTGTCGCAGCTGGAGGAGCATCGATATTTGCAGGCGGTGCTTCAGCCGCCACGGCTGCAGCCTTGCCGGCAGCATTTACGGCTGCTGTAGCGGTGCAGGGCGTTATCATTGCTGTGCCAGCCATTGGTGTGGGTACAGGAGTTGATCTGGCATCTGGTTCATTGATTGATCTGTATCCAAACCCACTAAATGTGCAATTAGCAGTGGATACCGATCCAAAGCAATCTGAAGAACTGGCCACTATGTTCTTGAGATCACGCGAACACCGGGAAGAAGCAGAGAGGTAAGCCCCTACATTCAAATTGCCTGTGGATTACGGCGCAATCTTATACGAACTCAGCCAAGCCGTTCCAGAATTTCCCGAGTTTTAGATAGTTTTTCCAGATATCCAGCCAGTTTTTCCTGCTCCTTGGCCACCACCGCCTTAGGGGCGCGGGAGACAAAGCTTTCATTACCAAGTTTTTTCTCGATGCGGGTGATCTCACCTTTGGTTTTACTTATCTCGGCTTCAAGACGCTTTCGTTCTTCGGACATATCGACCACGCCCTCAACCACCAGGCCAAATACTGCCTCGTTAACAACAGTTTGCAGTGCAGATTTAGGCAATTCATCAACCTGCTCTAATGATGTTATACGCCCAAGCCATTGCAGTAATTCCTGATGACGGCGCAATCGCTCAGCGGTTTGTGTTGACGCACCAGCCACCAGCAAGGGAAGTTTTGCCCCAGGTGGAATATTCATTTCTGATTTTACAGAGCGAATAGCTGTGATCAATTTAATCAGCCAATTTATTTCGTCGGCATCATGCTTCGATTGTAATTCAATTCCCAACTGCGGCCAAGAAGCAGTAATTAACTGCGTATCACGTTGTGCTACCTGCCCCCACAAGGCTTCAGTTTGAAACGGCATGATTGGATGAAGCAGGATCAAAATTTGGTCAAGCACAAAGGCCGCCGTGGCTCTAGTTTCGGTTTTGGCGGCGGCATCGTCACCAGCCAATACCGGTTTCATCAGCTCTAGATACCAATCACAAAATACATTCCAGACAAAGCGGTATAAGCTTTGCGAAGCATCATTAAAGCGGTATTTTTCCAAACCCTCAGTGGCAATTTTGGCGCACAATGTCAGTTCATGCACGATCCAGCGGTTAAGCGGTTGTTGTAATTTTCCAGGATCAAATCCGTCCAGCGGTTTGCACTCATTCATCTCGCAAAATCTGGCAGCATTCCATAATTTGGTGCCAAAATTACGATATCCCTCAACGCGGGCTTCAGACATGCGGACATTAGTGCCTTGAGCCGCCGATATTGCCATAGTAAAGCGCAACGCATCAGCGCCAAATTTGTCAATAATACCCAAAGGATCAATGGTATTGCCTTTGGATTTGGACATTTTCTTACCGTTCTCGTCCAGTACAAGCCCATGGATCAGCACATCAGGAAACGGTACTTCATTGGTCAGGTAAATCCCCTGCATCATCATTCTAGCTACCCAGAAAAAGATAATATCATGACCGGTAACCAATACATTTGTCGGATAAAACCGTGCCAACTCCGGAGTCTGCTCTGGCCAACCAAGTGTTGAAAACGGCCAAAGCGCCGACGAAAACCAAGTGTCGAGAACGTCTTCGTCTTGGCGCAAATCTATCGTCTTGCCATAATGCATATCTGCGGCAGCTTGCGCCTCTATTTCGTTCTCAGCACAAAAGACTTCCCCGTCCGGCCCGTACCAAACCGGTATCCGGTGTCCCCACCACAATTGCCGCGAAATACACCATGGCTGAATATTTTCCAGCCAATTAAAGTATGTTTTATCCCAATTCTCCGGGAAGAATTTTGTAGTGCCGTCTTTAACCGCTGCCAGCGCCGGCTTGGCCAAAGTTTTGGCATCCACATACCATTGATCGGTCAGCATAGGCTCGATCACCACGCCGGAACGATCCCCGGTAGGTTGCTGGATCACCCGATCCTCGACCTTGATCAGTAAACCCAACGCATCAATATCAGCGACCACAGCTTTGCGGGCGGCAAAGCGATCCATACCGACATATTTATCCGGCATTATATCGCTACCGATCATACGAGCTTTATCGTCCATCAGCACATACATTGGAAGGTTATTGCGTTTTGCGACCTCATAATCGTTAAAATCATGCGCACCGGTGATTTTTACTGCACCAGATCCCAGCTCTGGATCCGGGTATTCGTCAGTGATTATTGGAATATAACGATCAGCCAAAGGCAACAAAACTTTTTTACCAACGATACTTGCGTATCTTGCATCATCCGGGTGCACCGCTACCGCGCCATCACCGAGCATGGTTTCAGGCCGAGTAGTGGCAATCGAAATATAATCACGGGTTTCCCATTTACTCGGCTTGCCATCGTCGTCATGTTCGATCGGAAACTCATAAGTTTCACCGTTTTCCAGCGGATATTTGAAATGCCAGAAATGCCCCTGCACTTCGACCGGCTCGACTTCTAGATCCGAAATTGCGGTTTGGAAATGCGGATCCCAATTGACCAACCGCTTGGCACGATAAATAAGGCCCTCTCTGTGCATTTTCACAAATACTTTGCGCACTGCATCGGATAGGCCCTCGTCCAATGTGAAACGCTCACGTGACCAATCGCATGACGCTCCAAGGCGACGTAATTGGTTAGTGATTGCACCACCGGATTGGCTTTTCCATTGCCAAACTTTTTCAACAAATGCCTCACGGCCCATTTCGCGGCGACCTTGGTTTCCTTCTGCAGCTAATTGCCGCTCAACCACCATTTGCGTAGCAATACCGGCATGATCCATTCCCGGTTGCCACAATACGGATTTGCCGCGTAACCGCTGAAAGCGGATCAGAATATCCTGTAGTGTATTGTTAAGCGCGTGGCCCATGTGCAAGCTGCCCGTTACATTGGGCGGCGGTATTACTATGCAATACGAATCAGCAGCTGGATCTAATTTGGGCTTGAATGCTCCGGAATCTTCCCAGTTTCTATAGATTTCAGCTTCAGCCGCAACCGGATCGAATGATTTGTCTAACATGACCGACACAATTTCAAATTCAGAACCAGCAAACAGCTAGCTCTTCGAAAAAACGGAATTACTGCCTACCCGACTTAAAATCAGGCGAGCAATGATCAAACTTTGGTGTGACGAACCACTTTATCAATTGCGGCTTCAACCTTGGCTTCAACTATGGAAGGCAAATTTGCATCAAGCCAATCTTTTAGCAACGGCCTAAGCAGTTCTCGCATGACCCCTTCTAGGGTTTGGCCATCTTGATCAGCAACGCGCACAGAAGCGGCCAAAGCACCGAGGGAACTAGCCGTTGCAGCCGTTGTAGTTGCGCTTAACAGATCATCAGCTTCATCGGCAGCATCGGCAGCATCCATGGCAGGCTCGTCATCAGCCTCAGCTTGCGGCGGAGTGGTTTCATCAAAAATAATCAAGTCACCTTCCTCTTCTACAGCAGGCTCATCTCCCCCAACTGTTTCGGTAAGCTCAAGCACATCATCCTGCGGCTCGGGTTCCATTGCCATTTCTGGCTCTGGTTGAGGTTCTGGTTCTGGTTCTGGTTCTGGCTCTGGCTTTGGTGCAGCCTCAACCACCATTTCCGGTTCTGGCTCAGGCTCAGGCTCAGGCTCAGGCTCAGGCTCTGATGCCGGTTCAGCAGCCACAGCAGGAGTATCACCCTCGTCATCCTCTGAAATAATATTGCGTATAGAGGCTAGAATTTCCTCCATAGTAGGTTCAGCATCTGTACCTGTATCTGCCATAATTCCAGAATCCTATTCTATTGAAACCATCCAATTATACGCTAAAAGATTTTTATCGTATCTGTCTAGCAGTTTAATAATGAAAATACTCTTATTGCTCAATGGAAGTTTTAAACAATCTCTGTTGCACAGCTTTTTACTGGGAACTTTCTAAAGACACCTCAAGACCCAGTTCTCTTAGTTCCAAGCGGCCTGTTGCGGCCACCAACCCATAAGCAGCAACCAATGCATCGCGTTGTGCGCTGACCAACACTAATCGCGCATCTAATAATTCTTGCTCTGCATCGAGGACATTTAAAGTAGTTCGCAGGCCCACTTCTGCTTCAAGAGCGACCCCTTCAAACGCTAACTCATTGGCACGAACCTGTAATTCACTGGCTGCAATGACAGACTTAGCGGCGACCAGTCTATTCCAAGCAATTGAGACTTGCTCATCTGTAATTCTTTTTGCCTGTAAAATCCCGATTCTAGCCTTGCTCTCTAGTTGCTTGGCCTCACGAATACGCGATGAGTTAAGACCGCCAGTGAAAAGCGGAATACTCAAATTCAGATTAGTTGAAACCAAATCAGATTGACCACCGATAAAACCAGTATCATCAGCAGTCCTTGCTTGCGCCCCCAGACTTAGATTTGGACGCAATCCCGCTTTGGCAACTGAAACCGCGTGCGCTGCCGCCAATTCAGCTAAACGTGCATTTAACAACACTGGTGCATTTTGCTCAGCCCAACTTATCGCCATAGCCAAACCGTCAGGCAAAAAACCTGGCATCAATATAGTTTCTAAATTTCCCGGAGACTGGCCAACGGATCGTACATAAGCAGATCTGGAAATTGCCAACTCAGATCGAGCAGCAGCTAATTGCGAACGCGCTCCAGCTAATCTGGCCTTAGCTTGACTCACCCCAGTACGGGTGATTTCACCAACGGCAAAACGATCATTGGCTGCATCTAGCTGTTTGAGCAGAACCTCAACATTATTAGAACGAAACCGCACCACTTGGGTATTGCGCATTACATCTGCATAAGCTGTCACCGCAGAAAGTAAAACTTGATGCTCTACTTGACGCAAATTATTGATCCCAATCTCAACATTGACCTGCGCAATATCTATTTGCCCGCGAATAGCACCCCCGCCATATAAAGTCTGACTTCCAGATAGGGCTACTGATCTGGGGTAATAGGTTTGCAAAGCGCTAAAAAAAGGACTGGCCTGTTTTTGACGAGTGATGCCTGCGTCCACGCTCATTCTTAATGTTGGCAATCTGGCTGCCTGAGCTTGTAGCAATTTCTCGTCAACAGCTCGAAGTCCGGCACGCTCTGCTTGCAATTGTGGATTGGTCCGATATGTCATAACCAAGGCATCTTGCAAAGTTTCAGCTTGCCCATAATTCGACAAGGAACCTGTAATAGCTATTGCAGCAACCAAAATTTTCTTAATCATTTTTCACGCTCACGCAGATCGAATATATCTATATCCAGTTATCATAGAGCAAATAAAACAAAACGCACTAATCTTGGCCCTTACGTTATTGTATAGCTATAATGCAAATTGTTGTACTGGCTCAAAACCCGGCAGATAATGCGCCAGCGCATCAAATACAACCCGCGAGCCGATAACATTTCCAGAGCGGGTGTAGAGTTTGGCTTGACCCAAATTTCCCTGACGCTCAATAACCGCCAGCCGCCCACCATCAGCCAATTGCTGCAACCAAGCATTCGGGGTTTCACTAACAGCACCACCAACAAGAATAACATTAAATGGGCCTTGATCCGGCAGCCCAACACAAAACTTCCCGCTAACCACAGCAACATTATCAGCCTCAGCCACTTCTATCGCTTTAGAGGCTTTCTGCGCTAATTCCTCATCTTCTTCTAATGCAACTACTGTTTCTGCAAGTCGGCCCATAATTGCCGAAGAATAGCCAGTTGCCGGGCCAATATCCAAAACCAAATCAGTTGGCTTTATCTCCAGCATTTGTAACATTTTTGCGAAGTCTCTAGGTTTTAGTAAAAATCGACCATCTGCTACCTCTAAATCGATATCGCTATAAGCAGCGGCATGATTTGACTTTGGTACGAATGCCTCTCGATCAACACCCAACATCGCCACGTGTATTTTTCGGTTCGTAACATCATTTACTCGAACCTGACCATCAACCATTGCCTGCCGTGCTTGTGCCGCCATAACCATTGGGCTTTCACCTTCCAAAACTCACTTACTGATTCATCTGCTGTTATATCCCTAAAAAACAGTAATGTGCAATCAGTGGATTTCACGGATTTACGAACGGCTCACAGGCTTGTATAGGAATACTCGCTTGGCAAGTAATCGACACTTGAACAGCTATTTTAAGGCCCTGTGGCGGAGTGGTGACGCTGGGGATTGCAAATCCTCCTACCCCGGTTCGATTCCGGGCGGGGCCTCCAAACTTCAAATTGTGTAATTGTTTTTGTATGATCTCGCGGCGAGATGCAAAAGCATCCGCCTCCGATAGGCGCCCTGATCGGGCGGCGGGCAGTCGCCAACGCTTTTAAGGTGCAGCTGCAACAATGGCGCTAAAGTCATCGGCTTTTAGACTTGCTCCACCGATGAGGCCGCCATCAACATCAGTAATAGCAAATATTTCTTTGGCGTTTGCCGGTTTCACTGACCCTCCATATAATATGCGGGCGTTTTTGAGTTGTTCAGCACCAATTTCCGTCAACAAGTCCCGAATTGCTTTGTGCATATTACTTATGTCATCCAATGTTGCGGTCTCGCCAGTTCCAATCGCCCAAACCGGCTCATAAGCAATTACACAATTTTCAGATGTTGCATTTGCAGGTAAAGAGTTTCTGACTTGCTTGGTGACAGTTGCAACCGCATTGCCAGATTGGCGCTCAGCTAAAGTTTCGCCTACACAAACAATTGCGATCATACCACTTTGCAACACGGCTGCGGATTTCCTTCGCACCAATTCATCGGTTTCATAATGATCAGCTCTTCTTTCTGAATGACCAACAATACAATAAGCAGCTCCCGCATCAGCAATCATATTCGCAGAAATGTCTCCGGTGTGCGCTCCGTTAGGTTCTGGGTGGCAATCTTCTCCACCAAGAATCATTCCTGTCCCGCGGGCTAAACCTGCGAATGTATGCAGTAGTGTTGCCGGCGGACAAATCAGAACGTCTTGCTGCTCAAATGCGGAAGCAGGGATTTTTTCGATCATCTCTTGCAAATCAGCGCAGTTCTTCTGCAACCCATTCATTTTCCAGTTCCCGGCGATCAACATTTTTCTGGTCATTCTAGCGTCCCTGCTCTTTTTGTACCCGTCCCTAGCAGTGATGATAAACCCTAGCAATAGAAACGGGTTAGTTTGATCTAAATAGCGCAAGAAAACAGCAATTGATGCTTGCGGCTGCACGACTAAGAGCATACATTCCGCTGCCTTTTATGCCCCAACTTCGGAGATGTTTCATGCTAGAGTCCATGCGGAACTCCTTGCGCTCACCTTTTACGATTGCGTTTATGCTGTTGATCGTGTTGAGTTTTGTCGTTTGGGGAACAGGAGACATTTTCCGAGGTGGCACCGGGGATGCAGTGGTAATCGTTGGCCCACAAAAAATTACGGTATCTGAGTTCTCAAATAGATGGCGGCAAGAAATCAATTATCGCCAGCGCTCTAGCAATGGAAAATTCTCAGAAACCCAAGCTCGTGAGAGCGGCCTAGACGATCAACTTCTGAGCCAGATGATTACCGAAACAGCATTAGACGCAAAACTAACCGAGCTTGGAGTTGGGGTTTCCAAAGAAATGCTATTGGATTATGCGAAAGACTATGAAGCATTTGCAGACCCATTGACCGGTGAATTTAGTGACGAGCAATATGTTTTAGTTTTGGGGCAAGCTGAAACTACCCCTAAGCAATTTGAAGAAAACGCTCGCGCGGAACTACGACGCAGACAAATATTCTCATTATTTTCCGACAACATGCCCTCTCCAGTTACTTACACACGAACCATGATGGCCTTTCAGCAGGAAATGCGCCAAGTAGAAACAATTTTTGTTCCAGAGACTTCCGTAGAATTAGGCGCGGAACCAACAGAGCAGGAATTGCAGGATTTTCTTGCAGAGAATCGTGGCTATTTTGCTATACCAGAGCGCCGTGCTGGTACTTTTGTTTTAATCTCTGCTAGTGATATTGAAATGGAAATTGCCCCCACTGAAGAGCAATTATTAAATTTATATGAGTTCCAGAAAGCCGGTTTTGCTAAGGCAGAAACTAGATCATGGGTGCAAGTTTCAGTTGCTGATGAAGTAACAGCTAAGCGCGTGGCGGAGCGTTTGCGCGCTGGTGAAGATGCTTCTGAAATTATCAGTGATATGAAATTGCCAGCGGCTGCAATTGAGTTTTCAGAAACCACCGTAAACAATACTCCTGACGATAAAATTGCCGCAGCAATATTTGCTGCTGAAGCAGGTGCATCAGGAATTGCTGAAGGACGATTTCAGTGGGCAGCGTGGAGAATAACAGCCGTATCAAAAAGTGAAGAAAAGAGCTTTGAAGAGGTTCGCGAGCAATTAACAAAAGATTTTACCCGCGAAACTGCACGGGATCGACTATTCGAAATTATGGGTAATTTTGAAGGATCACGCGCTGACGGATTAACGTTAGTGGAAGCTGCGGAGGCACAAAATCTTGTCGCCATGAGCATGCCACCTGTGGATCGTAATGGGCGCGATGCTGATTTAAATAACATTGAGTTTTTCTCGAAAACTCCAGAAATATTAGAAGTGTTGTTCTCACTGGATATATTGGTTGAAAGTAACATTGAAGAAACCGAAAATGGTGACTTTTTTGCGCTTTCTGTAGACGAAATAATTCCATCACGAGATCCGGAATTAAGTGAAATCCGGGAAACTGTGGCGGTCGCGTGGAAATTAAGGCAAGCTGCGAACGCCAAACAAAAAACCGCAAATGCTATTAAAGTAATGCTCGATTCTGGTGAAAACATTGCGGATATATCCAAAAAATATCCAGATAGCCGTGTGGAAAATTCAATTATAAGTCGCTATCAAGCAGATTCAACTATTCCACCGATGCTGGCCCGTGAGCTATTTTCCTTGCAGCCTGGAAAATCTGCAATTTCTTTGATGTCACAAAACAAAGATATTATTGTGTCACGATTGCAGAGCATTATTCCAGCACCTGCCATTACGGATGAAGACCTGATACTGCTGCGCTCACGTATGGATCAAGAAGTTGCTCGTGATGTGGAAAGTCAGTTTATTTCTGGCCTACGAGCATCATATAATATTCGTCAAGATGACCGATTGAAGGCGCTGGCACTAGGTGATGAGTAAACAGCAGCCTGACCAGAATAATTTTTTGGAATTTTTAGATGCCTGTGAACAGGAAAAGCCCTATCTGCTTATTCGCAAATTAGTAGATGACTTAACCACACCCGTAGGGGCAGTGCTGAAAATAGGGGCAGACACCAAACATTTGTTTTTGTTGGAATCTGTAAAGGGCGGCGAAACCAGAGGTAGATACTCAGTCATTGGATTAAAGCCGGATCAGTGTTTTCAGATCATTGATGGGCAGCCACAAATACAAAAAAATAACAAAAACTACGAGCCATTAAATAAAACACCAGTGGATGCTTTGCGGGCTTTTGTCGAGGCTGCAGAAGTCGATGTTAAACCTGGATTGCCGCCAATGTTAAGCGGCGTGTTTGGGTATGTTGGATATGATGCCGTAAGCTGGTTAGACCGAATACCACTCAATAATACCAAAGATATCGACACCCCAGATGCATTTTTAGTTCGACCAACTTTATTGGCAGTATTTGACTCGGTTGATCAGGAAATAATTCTTTGCTGCCGAGTAGATGGTGCCAATAAGGATAATCACGAAAAAATCTGGGAACAGGCAAACCAACAATTAAATGAGCTACAAAATACAATTCTTGGCCCCTTAAATACAGGTCCCATCAAACAAGACGTTTCCTCTCGCAACTTAGCAAGGGCAGACAGCAATACAACAATCGACCAATTCCATAAAATGGTAAGCCGGGCCAAACAGTACATCATTGCCGGTGATGCGTTTCAAATAGTTCTAAGCCAACGCTTCTCAATACCTTTTAAGCACAATCCATTTGCTCTTTACCGCTCTTTGCGCAAAAACAACCCCTCACCTTTTCTGTATTTTCTGAAGATGGACGGATTTAGCATTGTTGGATCTAGTCCTGAAATATTAGTACGAGTTCGAAGTAGAAAAATCACAATCAGACCAATTGCAGGAACCCGGCCAAGAGGCCTCACACCCTCGCAAGACAAGCAATTAGAAATTGATTTACTCGCAGATAAGAAAGAATTGGCCGAACATTTGATGTTAGTAGATTTAGGCCGCAATGATGCAGCAAGAGTCGCAAAAGCCGGTTCAGTCAATATTACAAAGTCTTTTGTGATCGAGCGGTACTCAAAAGTAATGCACATAGTTTCCAATATCGAAGCAGAATTGGCTGACGATAAAAATGCCTTAGATGCTTTGTTTTCTGGGTTTCCTCATGGCACTGTTTCTGGAGCACCTAAAATTCGCGCCATGCAGATTATTGATGAATTGGAACAATCAAGGCGTGGCATTTACGCTGGTGCTGTTGGATACTTTTCAGCCCAAGGAGATCTAGATACTTGCATTGCGCTTAGAACTGCAATTATTAAAGATGGAGTCATGCATGTGCAAGCTGGCGGTGGCAATGTGTTGGACAGCGATGAAGAAACTGAACGTATGGAAACTTTGCACAAGTCACAGGCATTATTTGATGCAGCCGCAGAAGCATGGCGATTTACCGAGTAACAAAACCGGCGAGAATTAACGTATTAAACCTGAGCGCTAGAACAGGAAAACAATATGATCCTTGTGATCGATAATTATGACAGCTTTACATTTAACCTAGTTCACTACTTACAGGAATTGGGGGCAAAAACTGAAGTGATGCGAAATGATGAAAAATCGGCAACAGATTTTTTGTCTATGGATATAGACGGCATCTTGTTGTCACCGGGACCATGCACACCAAATGAAGCTGGAGTTTGCTTGGATCTTATTGCTAATTTACCGGCTAATCTCCCGCTATTGGGAGTATGCCTTGGTCATCAGGCCATCGGGCAGAGTTTTGGCGGTGAAGTTGTTTTGGCAAAAACAATCATGCACGGTAAAACCAGTGTTATTCACCATCATGGCAAGGGCTTGTTCATGAATATTCCAGATAAATTCCATGCCACACGCTATCATTCATTGTCAGTTGACCGTGAAAGCCTGCCATCAAGTCTCATCGTTGATGCTTGGACTGAAGACGGGGAAATAATGGGCCTTCGCCATAAAGATCTGCCGATTTATGGCGTGCAATTTCACCCAGAATCAATTGCATCCGAATTCGGTCACAAGCTTTTGAAGAACTTTCTTTTAATTTGCCAAGAACAGGCCAAACCTCATGAATGAGTTTCGCGATATTTTGGAATATGCCTGTGAACACGGCGAACTGAAAGTCGAAACGGCAGAGCGCGCCTTTGAGCTTATAATGAGCGGAAAAGTTAGTGATATTGCTTTAGCTGGCTTCTTGTGCGCTTTGCGCGCCAATGGGGAAACCGTTGAAACTATCACCGCAGGCGCCAAAGTTTTGCGAGCACGGTTAACCCCAGTAAAGTCACCGGATTATGCAATAGATACTTGTGGTACTGGTGGAGACGCCAAAGGCTCATTTAATATATCAACAGCAACCGCAATCGTTGCCGCTGGCGCTGGGGCAATCGTTGCCAAACACGGAAATAAAGCCTTGTCATCAAAGTCCGGCTCTTCAGAAGTTTTGCGCGAATTGGGGGTTAAGTTAGAACAACCAATAGGTGGGGTTGAGCTATGTATGAAAGACGCCGGTATCGGCTTCATGTTTGCACCGGCACATCATAATGCAATGAAGCATGCAGCTATTGCCCGCAGTGAACTTGGGATACGAACCATATTTAATTTGTTGGGGCCACTATCCAACCCTGCTGGTACTAAACGTCAATTGTTGGGCGTGTTTGACCAAAAATGGACAGAGCCATTGGCGCAAACATTGCAAAACTTAGGTGCAATTAGAGCCTGGGTCGTATGCGGTGATGATGGCATGGACGAGCTGACCACGACAACAACATCACAAGTTACATCTTTAAGAAATGGCAAAATATCAACTTTTTCCATTGATCCGAGGGACTATGGCATCAAACGCAGATCTCCTGATGATCTTGCTGGCGGCACTCCGCAGCAAAACGCAAAAGCGATGATGCGGCTTCTTGATGGTGAGCCTGGCGCCTACCGGGAAATTGTCCTGCTTAACACCGCCGCAGCACTGTTGATAGCAGAGCGAGTTAACAACTTAAAAGACGGAATAGAAATGGCAAAAGAGTCCATCGATACAGGTAAAGCAAAAATGAGCCTTACTAAACTTATAGCCACGTCAAATAGATAATGAGTATTTTAACTGAAATCGTCAAAGCAAAACGCCTAGAAAATGCGCGTGAAATGCAAATGCACTCTATGGCATCGTTAGAACGAGAACTTATAACTTGCCCTCCGGTTCGTAACTTCAAGCAGGCCATTTGCAATCCAGTAGTGTCATCCCGCCCTGCTCTAATTGCTGAAATTAAAAAAGCAAGCCCATCAAGAGGCTTGATTCGTGAAAACTTTTTACCAGCCGAGCATGCAATTTCATATCAAAACGGAGGGGCAACTTGCCTATCAGTGCTAACCGATGTCAATTTTAGCGGATGCTTGCAACACTTTAGCGAAGTTAGAGCTATAAGCCCCCTGCCCTTACTTAGGAAAGACTTCATAATTGACCCTTGGCAGGTTTTGCAGTCAAGAATAGCAGGTGCAGACTGCATTTTACTAATTATGGCAATTTTATCTGATGTCGAGGCCCTAGAACTATACGATGCGGCCAAAAGCTATTGCCTTGATGTTTTAGTTGAAGTCCATGATATGCCAGAATTTGAACGAGCATTACTATTGCCGGCGCAGTGTATGATTGGCATTAACAATCGGAATCTACATGATTTTTCGATGGATCTGCAAACAACAAAAACTCTACTTAAAGAACTACCAAATGATCGAGTTGGGGTGTCAGAAAGCGGCATCCACTCCCCAAAGGATGTGGAATTTGCTACACTTTCAGGCGCAAAAGCAATTCTAGTTGGAGAGGCTCTTATGCGAAAACCCAATTTGAAACTGGCAGTAGAAGAACTTCTTGACTAAAATTGACATAGGAGTTCAGACTTATTTTAGTTTTCAATTACTCTCTATGAGCCTTGACTAGAAAAAAGAACACATATAGAACATTGATAATGTTTTTGATTTGTTCTATTTTCAGCTATCCGGTTATTGATTTACTGAGAGGTTCCCATGCTTACTAAAAAACAACACACCCTATTAGTCTTTATCAACCAGCGACTTACCGATACTGGAATTTCACCATCATTTGATGAAATGAAGGACGCTCTGGGATTGGCATCCAAGTCTGGAATTCACCGCTTAATAACGGCCCTACAGGAACGAGGCTTCATTCGTAGACTTCCGCACCGCGCTAGAGCTCTTGAAGTAATCAAATTGCCTGACGCAACGATTCCAGAACAACCAATTGGCAGTTTCAAGCCGAATATTATTTCAAATAATCATGAAACCCCAATACCGCAAGCAGCCAACACTATTGAGGTTCCACTGCTAGGACGCATTGCCGCCGGAACACCAATTGAAGCGATTCAACACGAAACCAGTCGTGTTAGCACCCCTAGTCAAATGATTGGGCGCGGGGAACATTACGCCCTGACCATAACTGGTGACTCGATGATTGATGCGGGAATTCATGACGGAGACACTGTTATTATACGGCGGAGCCAAACCGCAACAAATGGTGAAATTATTGTAGCATTAGTTGATGATCAAGAAGCCACGTTAAAACGCTTTAGAACCAAAGGACAAACCATCGCCTTAGAGGCTGCCAATTCTGAATACGAGACCAGAATTTTTGGCCCTGACAGGGTAAAGGTGCAAGGGGTATTGGTCGGCTTGCTTCGCACTTATAACTAAAACCCTACCAAGTATAAGCTTTAACGGTTATAATTATATTCAGTTCTTGCCCTATCCCACGCTCTATTATTGCTAGGCTTTTCTATACTCCAAGTTCCCTCATTGAAATAAAAAACACTTCCTGCATCTTGTTGGTAGGAGAAAATGATGGAATTTGCACACGGAAGTTCTTGTTCTGGCAAAGGTGGCGAGAGCGATATTACAATGTCTGCTAAGTTACAAGATGTGATTAAATCATTCACCGTGGTTTGTAACGCCAGCAAATTTCGATCTAAAATATAGGTGCAACCATATTGATCACAGTTTGCTTGTTTAGAGTTTTGTATTGGCTTTTGCTGGATATTTCCAATGCCACTGGTATCGACAAACTGGCGCAACGCAAACAAGTTTGGCTTCCCAAAAATGAACAGGGTGCTTCCACTGCCTTTGCTCTCAATAATAGCTCCGCCTTTTTGACCAATCCACAAGTTTGGAGATGGTACAAACAGATGAAGAATAAGGGCAATTGAAATTGGGATAATCGCTACGAATTTTAGCCATTTCCCCCCCAAGCAAATAAGAAGTAAACCTATAGCCTCAAGTAACAAAGTCATATGAGTTGCTTGGCGTATGGCAACAACCGCACCAGGCAAATCAGCGGTCATGGCCGACAGTTTAAAAACAAGGCTCAACCCAAAACCGGCAATTTGCCAAAATGGCCCTTCAAGCCCCAAAGGTAAAACCAGTAACCCCAAAAACAGGAATGGCATCACCAAAACTGTGAAAACCGGCATGGCAGCTAGATTCCCAATGAGAGAATACACGGCTATTTTATGGAAATGCCAACTTGCAAAGGGCGCTGTAGCAAGCCCTGCAACTAAACTGGTCAGAGCTATGCCAAGTAATACTAACCCCGTTCGCTTAAAAACTTTTATGAAAAATCTATTTGAATTGCTTTTTTGTTGCTGTTCAGCGAACCACGGCCCGATTTTCTGATACACCGCGATCAGAGCTAAAGATGCTGCAAATGACAATTGAAAACCGGCGGTAACCACATATTCCGGCGATAACAAGGCGATAACAAAGGCTGCTATTGAAATTGTTCTGATGGATAACGCTTTTCTACCCAAAGCCACTGCAAGAAAAATTAAAGCCAGCATAATAAAGGCCCGCTGGGTAGGAGCCGCCGCACCAGAAACCAGCAAATATGAAAAAGAAGCCAACAAACCAACTATAGCCGCAGGTTTTCGAGCATCAATTTGCGCTCCTATAATAGGAATTGCCGCTAAAATCAGTGATGAAAGCCAAAATGCCATACCACCAACAATCGACATATGAAGACCTGATATTGCAAGCAAGTGGCTAAGCCCAGCCCCTCGAAATGCCATAGTTATATCCGGGTCAATTGCGCTGCGATCTCCAGTAATCAAGGCAGCAGCTATTGCACCTGATTGTCCTGGTATTTTAAATCTAATTAATTGCGAAAGATCATTGCGAAACCTGTTTAAGCCTACCTGCCAGCCCGACGCCGAAGGAGGGGCAATCACTGCCAAATGGCCGAATGTGAAACCTGTCCCGCCTAACCGCAAAAACCATGCAGATCGCGCATAAGAAAACCCACCGGGTACACTGGCTTGAGATGGCGGCTCTATATTAGCCTGAAAACGAACCATAGAACCAATACTGGCTGGCCCTGTCGGGGCTCCAACTCTCACGAATACTGGAGTTTCTTGAGGTTGAAGCCCTTCAATTCGCTTTACTTTAATTAGATACCGCGATCGGTGTTCACTTTGGCTATCAATTTTGGTTACCAACCCAGTCACTAACCATGAATTGGCGCCGCTAGGTATTACTGGTGCGGCTTGTTTTGCTGAGCGCACCTCAGCTATTATAAAGCCGGCTAGAAAAGCTCCGGCCATCACAAACAGAAAAAGCAATCGTATTTTGGCTGTATGCGACCAAATCATCACTGCCATTGCAATGGCAATTATGCTTAGCAAAAGCGGGGCTAGCCACGGCAATGGGTCGTTCTCAAGAGCAAACCAAAAAGCTATTCCGAAGCAAAACACCCAAGGGCCCCAAAGGGTTATAATTCCTGTTGATGGACTGGGTATTTTAATTGCAAAAAACGTCATTAGCCTTCGTTGTTCTGCCGAATTGTGATAGGCTTTAGCCGATATTTCCGCGCTATGTTTCAGAATCAAAAACCCAGAATGAAGATCAAACGTACCACGCCTTCTCTGCTTTTACATGTTTGTTCGCCTTAAGGAAAAGCTATGACCAAAGTTGTAACTCGCTTCGCACCATCACCAACGGGGTTTCTACATATTGGTGGAGCTAGAACTGCTTTGTTTAATTGGTTATTTGCCCGTCATCATGGGGGTGATTTTCTTTTGCGCATTGAAGATACTGACCGGTCTCGCTCAACTAGTGATGCTATTGGAGCAATCATTAGCGGCTTAAAGTGGTTGGGCCTAAATAGTGATGGCGATACGATATTCCAAAGCAAACAGATAGAACGGCATCAAGAAGTTGCTGCACTATTATTGAAAACTGATCAAGCGTACCCATGTTTTTTGACGCCAGAACAACTTGAAAGCGCCAAAAACCAAGCACGTGTAGAAAAAAGAAAATTTCAATCACCGTGGCGTGATGCTTTAGAAAACGATCGTCCGACCGGGCAGCCATTTGTTGTTAGATTAAAGACTCCGGCCTCGGGCAACACTATTATCAAGGACAAGGTGCAAGGTGATATAAGCTTCGCAAATGAAGATTTAGATGATTTAGTCTTATTGCGTGCTGATGGAACACCGACCTACATGCTTGCTGTTATCGTTGATGATCATGATATGGAAGTAACCCATGTTATTCGTGGTGATGACCACTTAGTAAATGCTGCCCGACAGACTTTACTTTATAACGCATTAGGATGGAAAACTCCGGAATTTGCCCATATCCCACTCATTCATGGGCCCGATGGCAAGAAACTTTCAAAGCGACATGGGGCGCTTGGCGTTGATGCCTACAAAGATATGGGATATTTACCTGAAGCGCTTTTGAATTATTTGCTCAGATTAGGTTGGTCTCACGGAGACCAGGAGTTTTTCACAATCAATGAAGCAATCAATGCATTTTCATTATCTGGAATAAACAAAGGGCCATCACAGCTTGATTTTGATAAAATGAAATTTGTAAACGGTCATTTCATGCAAACTATCGAAAAAAATCGTTTGTCCAATTTATTTTTTGAATATGTTAAACAAGAAAATGGTGTTGTGTTTGATGATGAAGAAAAAACACGGATAAAAGCAGCTCTACCATTTTTGGTTTCCAGAGCAAAGTTGCTGCCGGATCTAATGCAACAAACTCTCTTTCTAGTAGAGAAACGGCCTTTGATTTTAAATAAAAAGGCCAAAAAAGCGATAAGACAGGATCGTCTGGAATTTCTATCGAAACTAGCAAATAAAATGCACGGCATTAAAGAGTGGAGTGAACCAAATATAGATGATCTATTGAAATCCTTTGCGGGTGAGAATAATATCGGATTTGGCCAATTTGGTCCTATTTTGAGAAGCGCAATTAGCGGGAGTAACCCGGCACCGGAACTTGCGTTAGCTTGCGCCTTATTAGGTCGTAAAGAAACTCTAGCCCGTATAGACGATTTACTAAACTTACAGCTACATTGAGATAAATCGAATCAAACAACTAAAAGCAAAAGAGACTTCGTCATGGAAATAAAAATTAAAAAATCAGGCACAGCAAATTTATCTATGAGCGATGGGCGTAATTTTGAATTACCGATGTATTCTGGTTCTGTTGGCCCAGAAGTGTTAGACATACGGACTTTGTACCGCGACAGCGGCGCATTTACATTTGACCCGGGCTTCACCTCAACCGCTAGCTGCGAGTCTCAAATAACCTACATTGATGGCGATGTCGGAACTTTGCTATATCGAGGCTATCCAATAGAGCAGTTGGCCGAAAAATCCAGCTTTCTTGAAGTCAGCTACTTATTACTGAACGGACAATTGCCGAACGATAACGAGCTAAGTGATTTTACACGATCAGTAACTTACCATACTATGCTTCATGCTCAATTTGATGCTTTTTTTAATGGCTTTAGAAGAGACGCCCACCCGATGGCCATAGTTTGTGGTGCTGTTGGTGCATTATCTGCATTTTATCATGACTCTACCGACATTAATGATTCTCATCAGCGCAAAGTAGCTAGTTTGCGCATGATTGCAAAAATACCGACTATTGCGGCTCGTGCTTATAAGTTCTCAATCGGACAACCATTTGTTGAACCACGCAACAATCTCTCTTACGCAGAAAATTTCTTACGGATGTGTTTTGCCGTTCCTTGCGAGGACTATGAGGTGAACAAGGTGCTCGCACGAGCAATGGACAGAATTTTTATTCTGCATGCAGATCACGAACAAAATGCATCGACTTCGACGGTTCGCTTGGCCGGCTCATCAGGGGCCAACCCCTTTGCATGTATTGCCGCTGGTGTTGCGTGTCTTTGGGGGCCGGCGCATGGCGGTGCGAATGAGGCGGCTTTAAACATGCTGACCGAAATTGGCACGGTTGATCGCATACCGGAATATCTTGCTAAAGCAAAAGATAAAAATGACCCGTTTAGATTGATGGGATTTGGGCACAGAGTATACAAAAACTACGATCCGCGCGCCAAAGTAATGCAGCAAACCTGCCATGAAGTTCTTGAGGTTACTGGACAAAAAGATGATCCGATTTTGCAGGTAGCGTTAGAATTAGAACGAATTGCACTTAGCGATCCATATTTTATTGAGAAGAAATTATACCCAAATATTGATTTTTATTCCGGCATTACCCTAAAAGCGATGGGCTTTCCCACAACCATGTTTACCGTGCTATTTGCTTTGGCCAGAACGGTTGGCTGGATTGCACAATGGTCGGAAATGTTAAGCGATCCAAGCCAGAAAATTGGCCGCCCGCGCCAGATATACACCGGAAACTCAGAACGGGACTACGTTAGCATACAAGACCGTTAATTGATCATTTCTAGTACGGCTACAGCAGCGGCAACACTTGGGTTATGAGATGTTCCTCGCATTTTTTTAACCGTGCTTTGTAGTTTTTTCTGCTTTGTCTTGCGCAAGTCTTGGTTTTGCAACAATTCCATCAAACCTTGCGCAAGATTACTGCCTGTACAATCACGGGTCAGGTATTCTGCAAAAACAGCCTCATCAGCAGCCAAATTGATTAAACTAGCAAATGGCGCTTTGAATAATAGCTTTTGCAAAGGATAACCCAAAACACCGCCAATGCGATAACCAACAACAGTTGGAACTCCTGCATTTGCTAATTCAAGCGTAATAGTACCAGAACAAGCCAAAGCAATTTCAGATGCTTGAAACACATCAAATTTACGAGTCTCATCGAGTAGGATAATTTCTTGCAGTCTTGGGTCAGTAATTGCTAGAGCGCGAATTTCCGTCGCAACACTATCTGCTAAGGGTGAGACGACTAATAAATCAGGAAACGTGGACTTCACAATATCTATGGCATCAAGAAATGGTCGATATAATTGCTTAATTTCAGCAAGACGAGAACCAAAAAAAACTGATAACACCATTTTTCTTTTTGGATTGAATTCTGAACTTATGTTTCTTGAGTTACCCGCTTGGCTGGCAAATAAAGCTGAATTACCAACAAATGTTGCTTCCAAGCCTTCCGCCTCAAAAAAATGGCTATCAAATGAATGAATGGTCAGCAAATGATCATAAACTTGCGCTGTAGTTTTTGCCCGACCAGGTCTGGTGGCAAATACTTGAGGCGCTACATATTTAACTAGTTTACAGCTTGGGAGGTGCTTTCTAATTTCCTTTGCCACCCGAATAGTGAAGCCCCAAGAGTCTATTAAAACAACAACTTCTGGATCTGCATCTATGACCTGTTGAACTGTTTGAGAAACCAATCTACGCACTTTTTGATAAGCCAATAATCCATCCAAAGGGCCAATGACGGCAAGCGGTCGAACATCAATGGGGCTTGAAACACCCATTGCTGCCATTTTAGAGCCACCTACCCCATTAATTTCCAATGGACCTTTAGATTGTTGCTTAAGCGCTTCAATCAAATAAGAGCCTAATTGGTCGCCACTTGATTCTGCTGCGATGATGAATATTTTGTGCGAAAAACCTGCTCTTCTTTGGGTCAACTTAATGGCTCCATACCCCAAAGGAACATTTTTTCTTTGTTCGCCAACCTGCACATCTCTTTTTGATCAATTAAAAAACTGGCTCCGGATGCAAATGCGATCCCAGAAAGGCCTGCTAATGATGCTAACTGAACGGTTTTGGCGCCTAGTGTTGGTAGATCAACCCTTCTATCTTGTCCTGGTTTTGGAAGTTTTAGCAGTACCCCAGAGCGTTTGGCAGTACTACCCCTGATCTCTTTGGGTAGCGCCGCGCAACGTTTGAGCATCTCATTAGTGCCCTCTTGCGCTTCCACTGCTAAAACCAGCCCATTGCACACCACTGCCCCCTGCCCAACATCAAGTTTTCCAATCGCCGCGACTATTTGCCCGGCTTTTTGCATATCTGCGAAATCTTGTTTACTTGGCGTTAGTTGCCCAACCCTACCAAGCGGCGCCAGCAAAGAATTGGCAATTTCTTGCGGACTGACTACGCCAAACCCCTCTCTCTCAAAAATTGAAACAATTGCACGCAGCAACTCATCGTCACCTTTCCCCGCAGCCAGTAAAACCCTTGGCAATTCCAATATTGCTTTTCGATCTAATTTTAAGCTCGAAAAATCCGGGCGATTTACTTGACCAGCAAAACAAACGCTATCGCAATTTTCACGTTTTAGAGTATTAATAATTTCACCAATAGCCCCAATAAAGTGCCAGTCACTAGTTGCAAGGGAACTTTGAGGGTCAGCATAACCAATAATATTAATAGCATGAATGGAAATACCGTTTTTTTTTGCTTGATTGGCAACTTCCAAAGGCAGGTTACCTCTAAAAACAATCAGGCCTATTCGCTTTTCATTTAGGTTCTGCTGCTTTTTATTTTTCATTTGCATGGCACAATGCACGAGTTCGCTGTTTGCTACGAATAAAGTCGATAATCTGCATGACCTCAACGCAATCACTAAAAATATTTGCTACCTTTTCTACCCGTGCATCAAACAATCCATAATCAAGAAACAATTCTGAAAAGGCCGACCGCATAATCTGAATTTTTTCCCTTGAAAACTTATGTCGCTTTAATCCAACAATGTTCAACCCGGCCAATATAGCTTGATGTTGATGCACCAAGCCAAAAGGGATCACATCTTTAGTTACCATTGCCCCGGCGCCGATGAATGCAAACTGTCCGATATTAGAGAACTGATGAATTGCCGATTTTGCTGAAAGCGTGCAGTGATCTCCAATGACAACGTGTCCACCTGCGACCGCATCTTGGGCAAATGTTACATTATCGCCAATCACACAATCATGAGCCACATGGCTGCCGACCATAAAGTACCCATTGCAGCCAACTTTGGTTTCTGATCGGCCGCGAAGTGTTCCTCTATGCATGGTTACATGCTCTCGCACTATGGTGTCAGAGCCAATGCTCAAATAGGCTTCTTCACCACAATAGCTTAAATCTTGGGCCGGGCCTCCCAAAACAGAAAATGGAAAAACCACACATCTTTCACCTAAAGTAGTATTTCCTGTTATCTGCGCATGACTATGCAAAACAACGTCATCATGCAAAGTAACATTAGCTTCAACAATGCAGTATGGGCCAATGGATACATTTTTGCCGAGCTTCGCAACTTCCGAAACAATCGCAGAAGGGTGAATCTTAGACTTTTTCACTTTTGACCCCTTGATGACAATTAATCTCTATTGCATCGACCTCAAAATAATATCATCATTTTAGTCTGCATTCATTTATTTTTTTTAGTTTTGTTCATAGCTAATTTCCGTACAGCTACAATTTCTCGCATATGCTGCCTAAAGGGTTGCGCCGGTGTTCCGCTCCAAGTTTCATTCGCAGGCATATCTTTAATTAAGGATGAACCAGCAAATAATACGCTATCAGATCCTATTTTTACGTGCTCTGTAATTCCAACTTTCCCGCCCATCAGCACTCTGTCACCCACCTCAACACTCCCTGAGATGCCTGTATGAGCAGCCAAAACACAATTTTCTCCAAGCTGAACATTGTGTCCGATTTGAACTAAATTATCAATTTTTGTGTGTGCGCCAATAAAGGTTGCCTTAAAGACTCCGCGATCAATAGTGGTATTAGAGCCAATCGTAACATTATCAGCAATATGCACGGTTCCAAAATGCGCAATATCAACCAAGCCATTTGGGCCGATATCTGTGCCAAAACCACGACCACCAATCACAGCTCCAGAGGATATATGAACCCTATCGCCAATATCAGCAAAGGAAATGTGCACACCTGCGCCAATTTCACAGTCATCTCCAATTGAGACTCCCGCACCAATTGTTGTATTGGCTCCGACACATGAATTTCTACCGACCTTTGCTCCTTCGCCAAATATGACCCCAGGAGCAATAACAGCCGATGAATGGATACTCACACCGCTCTGGTTGCCTGAGTTCTGTAAATAGCCAGTTTTTGGTTTCACCAAAAAATTAGCAATTCTGATAAAGGCAAAGACAGGAAATTCATGCACAAGAACGGCGCCCGCCCACGACTTCAATCGTGACGCTAGTTTTTTATCAACAACAATCACCCCATCATTAGGCATTGATGGAGGAAGGTGTTTTTGATTGCGGGCAAAGCCAACAAAACCTGATTTTAAATCAGCAATCGGCCCGACTGAATGAATTACTTGATCTGGAGAGCCTTGAACGAGCTGTGCCTCTGCAATATCTGCCAAATAGGACAAAGCTGCAGGCTCTTGAGATAAGTAAAACCTTGAATCAATCATACGAATATGTTCTTGATTTTAGTTATCTGGGTGCTGCGGCAGCTGGTTGCTGCTGTTGTGGCTTCCGAGGGACACGAACACGAACCACGTCGCTCGCTGTGATAGAAGCATCCATTTTTGCTATCACATCAAGTGTGACATCCGATTGTTTATTGCGATACATCACTGTTGATCCATCAAGCAGAATATCAATTTTCTTTTCACTAATCACCAAGTTTACGGCAGCTTCATAGGCCTCCAAGATTGGTTTTCTAGCTTGTTCACCAGTAGCAGTCATTTGACGCTTTTTCCAATTTGCAAGTTCACTCAAAGTTTGACGTAATTCTTGTTCCCGGCGCATCAAGTCAGTTCTTGTGCGTAAGACTTCTGGAGAAAGAGCTGAAATTTCCGCATTAAGTTGTTGCGCTTGGCTTCGCAATGGAACCAGCTCGGGTTCAAATTCAATATCTATTTGTTTATCAATAGCAAGCAATTGCTCGGCAACATTCGTTCCAATTTTAGACTGAACAAGGGCAGCCTCTTGGCTAATAACCGCAACATTCACTTGCGCATTGGCGAAACCTGCACTGAGAAAAGCAATGGAGGCTGACAATAAAATTGTATTTAGAATTTTCATACCTAGAACCTAGTTGTTTGAGAGAAGCGGAAAGTTTTTATGTCATCATAAGTTTCTTGCCGGAATACATTTGAGAAATCAAACCGAACCGGCCCAAATGGAGAGTCCCAGAAGATACTAACACCTGCAGAAGCACGCAATCCTAAATTATCACGCACAGCAAATCTAGTTGGATCACTGACGACTTTATCACTGGCGTCAAGTAAGCCAAGGGTACCAAATTCTGTAAAGAATGCGCCTTTAATCCCATATTCATCGGGAAGTCCCACAGGAAATTCTAATTCAATTGACCCAATAGCATAAGCTTTTCCGCCCAAGGCGTCTCTTCTTACTTCGGTCGTACCACCATTGCCATCGTCAACAAACTCGACAATTCTAGGCCCGATACCGGCAATATCGAACCCTCTAAAAGAAAGCCCGCCTTTAAAGAAACGATCATTAATTCGCACATCGGCCCCACCCCAGCCCGTTATGTAACCCGCATCAAGATGGGCGCTAAGAATAAAATCCTTTATTAATCCACGATAAACATTCGCGCCAACTCGTGTGCGCATGAATTTAACATCTCCGCCAAATCCAGCAAAGTCTTGATCTAATGAAACATCAAATCCTCGAGTCGGGGAAACTGGATCATTTTTACGATCCCAACGTACTGTAAAACCAACCAGGGAAGTAATACGCGAGCCAACTTGCGAACAAATTTGCGCGGATGCTCTACAGGTAAACAAAAAATTACCATCAGCATCTGTTGCAGGGTTCCCGAACGGATCAGTTTGCACAGTTTGCGGTGCTGTAATTGTATCGTTTCGCAGGGTATATCTTAAAAACAAGGAAGAATTACCGGTTAGCGGCAGCCCCAAACGTACACCACCACCCATTGATTCAGATAAGAAACTCGCTTCTCGAATAAAATTTGATCGCACGTTAAACAGGTCGAACCCGGCTGACATATTACGCCCAAGGAACCTTGGCTCTGTAAACCTTATATCAACACTCCTACGTCGCGAACTAGTTGCAACTGCAAAACGTAAGAATTGTCCGCGCCCTCTAAAATTTCGTTCGGAAATGGAAATATCCAGAAGGAAAGAATTAAGTGAAGAAAATCCAGCACCAAACGATAACTCTCCAGTAGGCTGTTCTTCAACTTTCACGACTACAACAGCGCGATCAGGCTTTGAACCCGGCTCCTCTGTTAGCTCAACTTCTTTAAAAAACCCTAGCCTGCGTATTAAGTTTTTAGACCTGTCTAACAGAGCACGATTAAAAGCGTCACCTTCAACCAACTGAACTTCCCTGCGAACCACTTTGTCTAAAGTTCGCGTATTTCCCTCAATCCGGATTTTTTCAATATAAACACGGGGGCCTTCATTGACTAAAAATTGCACGTCAACTGTTCGCTCTTCACGGTTTCGTTTTCGCTGAGGGCGTACGTCAACAAATGCATACCCAGTAGCGCCAGCAGCAAAAGTGAGGCTATCGACAGCATTTTCAATTTTTTTGTTCTGATATAGAGTACCGGTTTTTATTGGCACCAATTGTTGCAAAATATTTGTGTCCAGAGCATCTAGTTCCGTTTTGACGGTCATTTCACCAAACCGATACTTAATTCCCTCATCAATGGTAAATGTGATGTAGAAATTCTTACGATCTGGCGTTAGCTCCGCCACAGAAGAAACCACACGAAAATCTGCATAACCCTTATCCCCGTAGAATTGCCTCAACAATTCCCGGTCATATTCCATCCTGTCAGGGTCATAATTGTCATTAGATGTAAGAAACTTCCACCAACGAGATTCTTCAGTAGCTAGAATCCGGCGAAGCGACGCATCAGAAAAAATGACATTACCAACAAAATTGATCCGCTTTACATCAGTCACTGGCCCTTCAGTGACCTCAAAAATTAAATCAACTCTATTTTGCGGTTGCTCAGCAATTTTTGGGGTCACAGTTGCCGCAAACCTACCTGATCTTCGATACAGCTCAATGATACGCTGCACATCACTTTGCACTCGCGCTCTGGTAAAAATGGCACGAGGCTGCGCTTGGATTTCTTCACGCAGTTTATCTTCTTTAAGCGCCCGATTACCCTCAAAAATAACTCGATTGATAATTGGGTTCTCAACCACACTGACGATTAGGGAACCATTGCTTTCACGGATTGAAATATCTGCAAACAATCCAGTAGCAAACAAGGTCTTTAGTGATAGATCAATTAATTGTGGGTCGAACGGATCTCCTGGGCCAAGCAGCAGATAAGATTGGACTGTGCCAACCTCGAGGCGTTGATTGCCTTCTACTAGCACCTGACGAATCCTCGACAATGGGTTATCGGCTGCCACAGATGGTGCTTGAGCCATCGATACGGATGAAAATGACATCATCAAAACACCGATGAGGAATGTCGCTAGAAAAGGTAAGCCGGTACGAGGCATATAATACAAATCCCTGTCTATTTTCTCAAGAAAACATCTGACTAATGAAATTTAACACGTTGAGATAGCGCAAGTCATTGAATGTGGCAAAGGCCAAAAGCCCAATAACGGCAAAAAATCCAATTTTGTACCCAAGAAGCTGCAACCGCTCGCTTAATGGGCGTCTAAAAATCGCCTCATAGGCGTGAAAGACAAGATGACCACCATCGAGCATTGGCACGGGCGCTAAATTTATTAGACCTATGGCAACAGATAACCCACCGGCCAACCAAATCAATGAGATAATGCGTTGCAGGAATGTCCGCTCATCAACCACCTTGGTATCGGTGCTACCGGTTCCCACCTTGCCTGCAATATAAAAAATACGAAGAGGGCCTCCGAGCATTTCGGCAGACCCCCTGCCCCGCAACAACCGCCCAACAAATTCAATTTGATCCCCGATAACCTGCTTGGTGATCACAGCACCTTCGACGAGCGCTCCTATTGGGCCAAATTTTTTTTTGTAGATCTTATCCGACGGCCCAATTCCCAAAAAGCCCGTTTGCGACATTTTGCCAAACGCATCTGTTCTCTGAGCGGCGTCAGGAGTTGCCCGTAAAGTAACCTCTGTGCCATTTCTTTCGACGACAAAATCAATAGGATCATTTGCGCTTATAGCCACAATTGAGGCAAATCTTCGAAAACTCTGCAATTCCTCACCATTTGCGGTTTTAATTATATCTCCAGGTAAAAACCCGGCGCGCTCCGCAGCGCTTTCTTGCATGACGCTGCCAACACTTGCGGCGCGGTATGACGTTCCAAATATCGAAAGAAAAAATGAAAACACCACAATAGCAAAAACAAAGTTCATCAATGGCCCACTGATTGTGACCACTGCTCGTCGCCAAACCGGCATTAAGTGAAATACACCATCGGCAGTTTTAACATCTTGTTTTTCTTGTGATCGCCTGCGCGCAATATTAAGAGTTTCCTCATCAGGAACACTTGATACTCCGGAATCTCCGGCAAATTTCACATACCCGCCAAGAGGAATACTGGAAATCTGCCATTGGGTATTATGTTTGTCAGACCACTTCAGCAATGGCTTCCCAAACCCGATTGAAAACACATCTATTCGGAAACCCAACCAACGCGCCGCTAAAAAGTGACCCATTTCGTGGACAAAAACAATTATAGTGAAAACAAATAAGAAAGAGAAAGCAGAGGCTATACCAAAGATAAATGCATTCATATTGGTTCTCCTTTAACTTCTAAGTTATAGTTGTTTAATAAACTCAAGCGCCACCGAGCGTGCTTTACGATCAATTTCAAAAACTTGCTCAAAACCTTCTGGCTCACCTGCCCATATATCCGGTGCTTTACCAGTTTTGTCCATTACGTTTTCAATAACGTCTGCAATTTCCCCAAAGAGCAATCCTCCCTGCAAAAACGCAGTTACAGCAATCTCATTAGCGGCATTTAGTGCATTACAGGCATTTCCACCGATACTCATGGCTGTTTTTGCAATGTTAAGAGCTGGAAAGCGTGTGAAATCTGGTTGCTCAAAATCTAGTTTTGATAGTTTTGAAAGCGATAATTTCTCACATGATGTTTCGATACGATTTGGCCAAGACCATGCATGAGCGATAGGAATACGCATATCAGGTGAACCAAGTTGCGCTAGCATTGAACCGTCTTTGTACTGAACCAAACCGTGAATTACGGACTGAGGATGAACCAAAACGTCTATTTGACTTGGACTTACGTCAAAAAGATGGCGAGCCTCAATTAATTCCAAGCCTTTGTTCATTAAAGTGGCAGAATCAACTGAAATTTTTGGGCCCATCGACCATATTGGATGGCATATAGCCTGTGCCGGAGTTGCATTCTTAATTTGCTCCTCCGGCCACAAACGAAACGGCCCACCAGAAGCTGTCAAAATAATTTTTTCGACCATATGCTTCTGGGTCGGGTCGTAAACCTGAAAAATAGCATTATGCTCTGAATCAACGGGCAAAAGAGTTGTTTTGTTTTTTGCACAAATATCCATTAATAAAGAGCCACTACACACCAATGCCTCTTTGTTTGCCAGCGCTAATACACACCCCCTTCTGGCGGCTTCTAATACCGGTCGCAAACCAGCGGCACCGGTAATAGCAGCCATCACCCACTCTGCATCATAAGCTGCTGCTTCAATCAGGGCGTTAACGCCAATACCAATTTTTGTATCACTATTGCCAATAGCATCTCGCAATTGTAATTCAAACTCAGGGCTTGCAAGAGCAACGAATTCGGGATGAAACTCTTGCACCAAATTAACTAATTCTTGCCAGTTAGTATTGGCAGTCAATGCTTTTACTTGAACACTGTCTTTGCCGTTAACGCGCATTTGAGAGCGTAAAACATCCAAAGTTGCGCCGCCGACTGAACCAGTAGCCCCCAAAATAGTAACGGTTTTCACAGAAATGCCAGCCATGCTCTAAAACGAACCCCAAATTCCTGGAAATTCATAAATTAACGCAGAGCATGCCAGCACTGAGGCTAAAAAAGCATCCATTCTGTCAATTACACCGCCATGACCGGGGATTGTGTCTCCAGTGTCCTTAACCCCAAAGTGACGCTTCATTCTGGAGATAAGTAGGTCGCCACCAGAAGCCACAATAGCCAAAACAAAAGCCAACACCCCAAAACTTACAGGAGAATTTCCAAACATTAAGGCCATTATCGCACCAGAAAAAGTACCTAAAGCTATACCCCCGAAGAACCCTGACCAAGTTTTATTAGGACTAATTTCTGGCCATAACTTTGGTCCTCGTATCATACTTCCAAGCAGATATGCTCCAGAATCTGCAGCCCATACAACCACAAAAACAAACAAAACCAACCCTAACCCACCGTCCATTTCGCGCAATAAAATCAATAATAATATAGGCAAAAGGATATACAAAAGTCCGAAGCCTGATCGCCAAGCACTTCCCCTTCTTGCTCTTTCTAAGCAATTTACAACAACAAATGAAAACAACAAAATCCCAGCTACAGTTATTTGGCCAACGGCAACAAACCCTATGGTCGAAAGCAAAGCGCTTACATTTAAGATGTTTGGTAAAAACCCGCCATTTGCATCAGAAATATTTTTCCACTCAAGTAGCATAGCACCACCAAATAACGCAGAAACTACAATAAAAAACACGCCACCTTGAAATACAGCCGCTAATGCAATTCCAACTAAAACAACTGCAGAAGCCACTCTAATGCGGAAACTTGGTTGCTGAAAGGTGTTAAAAACCCTAGGTAATTTCATTGCTAACTCCGCCAAGTCGGCGCTGTCTCTTACCATATATTTCAAGTGCAGCATCATAATCATCTGCGGTGAAATCTGGCCACAAAACATCAGTCAAAACAAATTCAGTATATGCACTCTGCCAAAGCAAAAAATTACTAAGACGATTTTCTCCACTCGTTCGAATAATCATATCTGGATATGGCTGCCCTGCGGTGTCCAAATTGTTAGAAACCATTTTCTCAGTTATATCTGCAATTGAAACCGAACCAGATGATACCTGTTTGGCTATCCGCTGAACCATACGAATGATTTCATCTCGCCCTCCATAATTAAAGGCGATGTTCAACTTTAAGCCAGTATTAGAGCGCGTCTTACTCTCTACTTTCTCTAGGGTTTCATTTATATCTTGTGGTAATCTTTGCTTATTCCCCAGAATTCTTACACGCACATTTTCCTGATGAAGTCTGCCAAGGTCTTTTTGAACAAATGACTTCAAAAGTCCAAATAGTGCTTGTATTTCCTCTTCTGGACGTTTCCAATTCTCTGTAGAAAAGCTATATAATGTGAGGTATTTAGTGCCCCTGCTCGCAGCATGAGAGACAATTTTACGAACCGCATCTACGCCGGTTTGATGCCCAAAGATGCGGGATTTACCCCGCGCTTGCGCCCACCGGCCATTGCCGTCCATGACAATTGCAACATGGTCTGGATTTTTGTCTTCTGAAGAAGGTTTGCTTATAACCACCAACTCAAACCTGCATTATTTCTTCTTCTTTTTGCAAAAGAGATTCAGATATTTCTGAAATTTCTGCATCGGTTGCAGACTGCACTTCGTCACTTAATCGCTTGTGCTCATCCTCACCAATATCACCATTTTTTTCCATTACTTTCAAAGTTTCCATGCCATCACGCCGAACATTACGCACAGCAACTTTAGCGGTTTCTGCAAAACGGCCGGCCAATTTTACCATTTCTGTCCTACGCTCTTCGTTTAATGGTGGAACCGGAATGCGAATGTTTTGCCCGTCAACGATTGGATTAACACCCAAGTCAGCATTTCGAATTGCACGCTCTACTGCAGAAACCAGAGTTTTATCCCAAACAGAAACTGATAACATTCTTGGCTCTGGCACATTGACTGTCCCAACCTGATTTAGCGGAGTAGCCGAGCCATAGGCATCAACCATCACGCTATCTAGCATAGCCGCATTGGCCCGCCCGGTTCGCAATCCTGAAAACTCATGCTTTAGCGCACTAAGCGCACCATTCATTCTGCGCCGCAAATCTTCAATATCATACTCGGCCATTTTGTGCCCCTTTGATTTAATCGTTATCGATTATTGTACAAACACCACTTCCCGCCAGAACTTTTTGAAGGTTTCCCGACCTCTGATTCGAGTAAACAATGATGGGTATGTTATTATCTCTCATCATCGCTACTGCAGAAGCGTCCATTACACGCAAATCCTTTGCTAAAATTGTATTATAGCTCAGATGATCATAACGTTTTGCATTTGCATCTTTTTTTGGATCTGCTGAATACACACCATCAACTTGCGTGGCCTTAATCAGAGCATCACAACCCATTTCAGCAGCCCTAAGTGCCGCACCGGTATCAGTTGTAAAAAATGGGTTACCCGTCCCTGCGGCAAAAATAACCGTGCGCCCCCGCTCCATGTGTCGGATAGCTTTTCGCCGAATATAAGGTTCGCAAACAGACATCATCGGAATGGCTGATTGAACTCTGGTTTCAATGCCCGCATTTTCAAGTGCGTTTTGCATAGCCAACGCATTCATAATGGTCGCCAACATACCCATATAATCTGCGGTAGCTCGATCCATACCCTGCTCTGCTGCAGATAGGCCTCGAAAAATATTTCCACCACCAATAACTAAGCATATTTGCACTCCACTTTTCAAAGCTTCGGCAATTTCAATCGCTATTTTGCGGACGGCGGAGTGATCAATCCCGTAAGATTGATCACCCATTAGGGACTCTCCGGAAAGTTTCAATAATACCCGGCTATATTTTGATTGATGCCTGCTGTCCGATTGACCGTCCATACGGGTTAGCTCCTGACTTGTTTTCGACTCAGTTGTATCAAGTATAATAGTCAAGAGCCACCGGCACCATTACATAACAAATTTATGACTTCCCACTGACTGCTGCGACTTCTGCAGCGAAATCTTCTTCTTTCTTATCAATACCTTCCCCAAGTGTCAGACGAGAAAATGCAACAAGTTTAACATCAGAACCAAGTTCCTTGCCGCTAGCATTTACAAACTCTTCAACGGTTTGATCTGGGTTCATAACAAATGATTGCTTGAGCAAGACAACTTCTGAAAAGAATTTATTGATCCGGCCATCCACCATTTTTTCAATAATATTTTCCGGCTTTCCACTTTCACGCGCCTGTTCAACAAGAACAGATCGCTCACGCTCAACTTCCATAGGATCCAGATCGTCAATCGAAAGCGACAACGGTGAGGTCGCAGCAATATGCATAGCAACTTTACGCCCAATTTCTTGTAACTTCTCAGGGTCACCGGCACTTTCTAAACCAACCAAAACACCAATACGACCTAAATTATCACCAACGGCGTTATGGACATATGTCGCAACAACACCCTGATTGACACTAACCATAACAGCGCGACGCATGTTCATGTTCTCACCAATAGTTGAGATCAACTGCGTCAAACTTTCTGAAACAGTTTCGCCACTTTTCATTTTGGATTGGTTAATACGATCAATATCTGCATCACATCCAATGGCAATATCTGCTAACTCTAACGCGAAATTTTGAAAATCAGTATTTCTAGAAACAAAATCAGTTTCAGAATTCAACTCGACCATTACGCTTGCAAGGCCCTTGCTAGAAAGAGCGACAACTCCCTCAGCAGCAACACGACCAGTCTTCTTAGCCGCCTTTGAAAGGCCTTTTGCACGCAACCAATCAGTTGCCTGTGTAATATCACCATCACACTCTGTAAGAGCTTTTTTACAATCCATCATGCCCGCGCCGGTTACTTCGCGCAGCTCTTTCACCAATGCCGCTGTAATACTGGCCATAGGTTTGTTCCTTTTAACTATCATTACGGAAAATTCCGTATATTTTTAGATCTGAGAGTTAGTAAAAAGGCGATGAACTACAACTCAGCACCTTTTACCCACAAATCTTTGTTCTAGATCAATTTGCTTTTAACTTTTCTTGGCAGCAGCTTTACTTGCTTTTGCTGGCGCCTTTTTGTCAGTAGTTGCGGCATCATCCTTAGCAGGTTTATCCGACTTAGCCTTGACCTCTGATGCCTTAGCTACAGGGGTATCTTCTTTAGCAGACACTTTTTCAGCCTTTGTTTCAGCTGTTTTCGGTGTTTCCACAGCAGCAGGTTTCACCTCTTTCTGCACAGCGGCAGGCTCTACTGGATTAACTGCAGCGCCTGGATCAACACCCATATCCACTTGCGCATCGGCCATTCCATCCAACGCAGCATCAGCAATCAATTCACAATATAATGTAATAGCCCGTGCCGCATCATCATTTCCAGGAATTGGGAAATCAGCATCACTAGGATTAGAGTTGGTATCGATTACAGCTGCTACTGGAATATTTAATTTCCGAGCTTCACCAAGTGCAATAACTTCTTTCGTTGTATCAATGACAAACAGAAGATCAGGTAGGCCACCCATATTCTTAATGCCGCCCAAGGAGCGCTCAAGTTTGTTCAACTCTCTGGTCAAACCGATCAACTCTTTTTTTGTTAACCCGGTACTAGATCCATCAGAAAGCATTTCTTCAAGCTTACGCAATCGGTTGATGGAATTAGAGATAGTCGTCCAATTTGTCATAGTACCACCAAGCCATCGGTGGTTTACGTAATATTGCGCACATCTTTTAGCAGCAACCTTCACCGGCTCAGATGCTTGGCGCTTCGTGCCAACAAATAAAACTCGACCGCCCTTGGCTGTAACTTCACGCACCTTGACTAATGCCTGATGTAAAAGCGGTACTGTTTGTGACAAGTCAAATATATGTATATTTGAACGAACACCATAAATATATGGCTCCATTCTTGGATCCCAACGGTGCTTTTGGTGACCAAAATGAACTCCTGCTTCCAAGAGTTCACGCATACTAATTGTTGGTAGTGACATAATTCTATCCTTTTCCGGTTCGCCTCCGAAAAGCCTGTTCCGCATAGTTAAGCGGCACCGGATGGATTAATACAGGATGATCCCTGCAAACCCGACTCTTCGTGCGTGATGTGGCGGGTTATAGAAACACTGCTGTTTGTTGGCAAGCGTTAAATATCAGATTGTTTTTTCTATTTCAGTAATCGATTGAACTCCGGTTATACCGCGCAAGACACTTTGAGCAGCGCGCCCAATTGGGAGTTTTTTCCCAACATTTAATTTTACCAACCTTCCATCCGATAATGATGAAACAATTTGAAGTTCACCAAATGCCTGCTCGCGATTTAGCCCTAAGCTTTGTAACGAATTTGATATCTCCGCCGCAACTTCGCTATTCTCAATAAACACGACAAGTCCCGACACCTGCACGGATTGCATTTCTTCGATAGAGTTTAGATTCTCTAAGAAAAACCTAACGTCTCCATCACGATTTTCTGCAGAAGATCGTACAATCCAGATTTTACCAGGTATCAATTTGTCTCTAAACTTTTCCAAGGTCTTTGCTGAAACAAAAACTTCAAAGTCTCCTTGCGGATCTGAAAGCATAACGTACGCAAAGCGCCGACCATTGCGCGCTGAAACTCGTTCTTGGAGTTTACGTATAATGCCAAACATTCGAAAGCTAGTTTTGCCGCTCATTACAGATTTATAAGCATCACCACAAAGAGTTATATTTAACTTTTTCACTAAATCGTCATACTCATCCAGAGGGTGACCAGATAAATAAAACCCAACACTGGATAACTCATTTTCCATTCGATCTTCGTTTGACCACGCCCGAATATCCGGCAAAGGAGGTCGACCAAAGTCCTTTGATTCCTCCCCGAACAAACTGTCCTGATTAGATTTACGCCCCTCAGTAGCAGCAACACTTGCAGCTTGCATCAAACCTGCAGCAGCAACGGCATTCCGACAATTAGGTTCAATGTCCCTAAATGCGCCAGCTCGAGCCAAGTTTTCTATTACTCTTTTACCAACAAAAGAAGGGTCAACTCTATCTGCAAAATCATACAAGTCCTTAAACTTACCGCCGGATTCTCGCACTTCTACAACATGATCCATGGCCTGCTGCCCAACATTTCTAACAGCACCAAGTGCGTACAAAACACGGCCATCAGCAACACTAAAATCAGCTTGGCTATCGTTTATGTTTGGAGGTGATATTGTAATACCATGCTGCGCTGCATCTTGAGAAAATACAGCCAGTTTGTCCGTATTCGCCATATCAAGACTCATAGATGCTGCAAGAAACTCTACCGGGTGATGCCTTTTCAACCATGCTGTCTGATAAGCAATAAGCGCATAAGCTGCTGAATGGGACTTATTAAAGCCATATCCAGCAAATTTATCCACAATATCAAAAATTTCGTTTGCTCGTTTAGCACCAACTCCGTTTTTTACAGCACCATCAACAAACCTTGCTCTTTGCGCCTGCATTTCCGATTTGATTTTTTTGCCCATAGCCCGGCGCAACAAGTCAGCCTCTCCCAAGGAATAACCGCTTAATACCTGTGCGATTTGCATGACCTGTTCTTGATAAATAATTACACCATAAGTGTCAGCTACCACCGGTGTAATCATATCATGCAAATGTATGGGTTCTTCTAGTTTGAATTTACAGGCAACGAATTTTGGAATGTTATCCATGGGCCCAGGACGGTAGAGCGCAATGATAGCAATAATATCTTCAAAACAATCCGGGCCGGCTTTGCGTAACGTATCTCGCATGCCTGAGCTTTCCAATTGGAAGACACCAACAGTATCCGCATCTCGCAACATCTCATAAGTTGCGTCATCATCAAGCGCCAATCCATCTATATCTACCTCTTTACCTCCTTCGCGGATGAACTTAACAGCGCGCTCAATAACCGTAAGAGTTTTTAAGCCCAGAAAGTCAAACTTAACCAAGCCGGCTTTTTCAACCCATTTCATATTAAATTGGGTAGCCGGGATATTAGAGCGAGGATCAAGATAAAGCGGCGTCAACTCCACAAGAGGGCGATCACCAATAACCACCCCGGCAGCATGGGTTGATGCATTACGAATTAAACCCTCAAGCTCCATTGCTGTTGCCAGCAATGTCGCCACATTTTCATCTTCGTCACGAGCCTGCCGCAACCGGGATTCACTTGAAATCGCCTCCCGCAGGCTTACCGGAGCCGCAGGATTGTTTGGGACCATTTTTGCTAAACGATCGACTTGTCCCAATGGTAGTTGCATAACACGCCCAACATCACGCAATGCAGCCCGAGGCTGTAGGGTGCCGAATGTGATAATTTGAGCTACGCGATCAGAGCCATATTTAGCCAATACATATTCGATGACTTCACCACGGCGCTCCTGACAAAAGTCAATATCAAAGTCAGGCATGGAAACCCTTTCGGGGTTCAAAAACCGCTCGAACAGCAATCCAAAGCGAATAGGATCCAACCCAGTAATTGTTAAAGCCCAAGCAACAACTGATCCAGCACCAGAGCCCCGACCCGGCCCCACCGCAATGCCTTGTTCTTTTGACCATCGAATAAAATCTGCAACAATCAGAAAGTAACCGGGAAAGCCCATCTGAGTGATTACTTCTAATTCGAAATCCAGCCGTTCAAAATACTCTTCTTTTGTTGCGGCCACATCGACATTTTCAAGCCGAATACGCAATCCCTCTTTGGCCTGTCGCTTTAGTTCTTCAGCCTCGCTCAAATCAGAATCACTAGGAAACCTAGGTAAAATTGGATTTCGAGGTAAAGGTCGATAATTGCACCTTTTTGCTATCTGACAGGTGTTTTCAATTGCTTCTGGTAAATCCGCAAATAACGCTGCCATTTCATCTGAACTTAAAAAATAGTGCCTAGGAGTTACCGTTTTACGATCTTTTACAGATAGATATGTGCTTTGAGAAATGCACAAAAGCGCATCATGGGAACGATGATGTTCTGCATATTCAAAAAATGGCTGCTGAGTTGCAACTATAGCAACGTCATTATCATAGGCCCAGTCCAGCAATACGGTTTCTGCTTTTAGCTCTTCTGATAAGCCGTGTCGTTGTAACTCAATATAAAGTCGATCTCCAAAATGCTGATGCATCAACGACAGCTTCTGGAACGCCTGCTCCTCACGACCGCTAACAATAGATTTATTGACACATCCGTCCGGGCCACCGGTTAGCAATATAACTCCTTCGGAAAGCTCCAATATAGTATTTAGGTCAACACAAGGGGTCTTTGCAGGATCAGTATCCAACCACACACGGCTGGCGAGCTTCATCAAATTTAAATAACCGGTCTCGGAACTCGCCAATAGTGCAACCGTACCATCGGGTTCAATTATTCTTTTAGAGGAGTCTCTGTCAAAACGCACTGCCAAAGTCAGTCCGCAAATTGGTTGAATTCCAGCTTTGGCTAATGTTTCCGAAAACTCAAGCGCGCCAAACATATTATTGGTATCCGTAAGGGCCAATGCTGGCATTGCATATTTTAGGCAAACCTCCTTAAGTCTTTCGATCTGAATGGCTCCTTCAAGAACCGAATAGGCTGAATGTGAGCGTAAATGCACAAACGGCTTATCTGTTTTTTGGCGCCTAGATCTCACAGCGAACTCCAATACATTAGCAAATGAAACTCGAAATCGAATCCCACGCCTTCACCATAGGCGAGGAATTAACCGCCGAGAACCACTGACCAAGCACCAATCATTACGGCGAATGCAGTTAAGGCGGAAAGGGCTGCAAATTCTTTGACTAATTCTTTCATTTTCTTTTCCTTTATTTTGTACCTTTTGCATGTTCATGATTTGTTCCGCCTTATGTTTCACCTTTTGTTCCGCGTGTCAACAATTTCTTTGAGAACATAAAGTTCAAATACTTTGAAAGCGACTAGTTAGGTTTTATGAAGCCTAGGACTCAACAGCCTGCCCCTCATCCATAGTCAACACCCTGTCCATATAGCCCGTCAAAGCCATATTGTGTGTTGCCACCAAGGCGGCTACGCCCTCAATGCGCACCAAGTCAAATAGACTTTGAAAAACGGTTGCTGAAGTGTTCGGGTCAAGATTACCCGTAGGCTCATCGGCCAATAATACAGAAGGCTTGTTCGCCAATGCCCGGGCAATCGCCACCCTTTGTTGCTCACCACCAGATAATTCAGCCGGTTGATGCCCTACCCGCTCAGCCAGCCCCATTACATTAAGCAATCGATCAGCCTCTGCCCGCGCAATTGTTTGTTTTACACCGGCAATCAACATCGGCATAGCAACATTATCCAATGCCGAGAACTCTGGAAGCAAATGATGGAATTGATAGACAAAACCGATTTCATTACGCCGTATTCTAGTTCGCGCTCGATCCGAAAGCGCCAGACACTCATTTTCTTTAATCCATACCTTGCCCGACTTTGGCCGCTCCAGCAGCCCCGCTGCGTGCAGAAGGGTGGATTTGCCAGAGCCAGATGGCCCGAGCAGACCAACTATTTCACCGGCATCAACAGTTAAGGACACATCATTTAAGACATGCAAAGTCTCTGCCCCAGTTGCAAAACTTTGGTTTAGGTTTTCCAGCCGCAAAACTGGCTTACCATGCAACTCACTCATAGCGTAACGCCTCAACCGGATCGAGCTTTGATGCGCGCCATGAAGGATATAGCGTCACTAAAACCGAAGCAACAAAACCAAAGAGCGCAATAACTGCGACTTCGTTCCAATCAACAATTGCCGGCAATCGCGCTAAACCATAGACATCGGCATCAAAAATTTTGGATCCAGGGGAAAATAAGGCAAAAACCCATTGCACAAAGTTCTGAATTGGATCGATAAACCATGCGAACAACACGCCCAAAACTATTCCAAAAAATGTTCCAAAGACTCCGATCGTTGCCCCAACAAGAATGAAAACCCGCATCATTGACCCTTGGCTTGCACCCATTGTACGTAGAATTGCTATATCTTTCCCTTTGTTTTTCACTAACATCACCAAGCCGGAAATAATGTTAAGCGCCGCAATCAACACCACCAGCATCAGAATCATTCGCATCATGGTTCGCTCAATTTGCAAGGCGGAAACAAAGCTGCGGTTTTTATCGAGCCAATCATCAATATAAATTGGCATGCCAGCAGCCTCCACCACTAATGGTTTTAATGCCGGAGCATCAAATGGATCTTCAACTCTAATTTCGATAAAATCAGGCTTGCCCTGTCGTTTGAAAAACAAATCTGCCTGCGAAAGCGGCATATAGACAAAATGTTGGTCATAATCGGTGAAACCCATCTTAAAAATAGCACCAATTCGGTAGGTTTTCCGAACAGGTCTAGTTCCAAATGGAGTCATGGTGCCTCCGGAAAACCCCAAAAGGGTAAGGTCATCACCAACCATAAGGCCAAATTTTTGAGCCATCCCAGCTCCAATGACTATCAAGTTTCCGCCCTTCCTGCCCTCGCCAAATGCATCTAAAGAGCCAGAAGTAATCTTTGAGGTAACGACACTTAAACTTTTAAGAGCATCCGGTTCAATTCCAAAAACCAGAGCTAACTCCCCATCAGGAACAAGCGGCGACATTGCGGCTGCATTACCAAAAATCATTGTGCGAGCGCCAGTCACATTCGGAACCTTGCTCACCCGCTGACGCATTGGTTCAATATCTTCAATCTCTATACGTCCTGTGTAAATGAAGATATGGCCCTGTGCGCCGGTCATGATATCAATCATTTTAGCGCGATAACCATTCATTACCGACATTACGATGATCAACACCATCACAGCCAACATAATGCCAAAAAATGAGATGATAGTAATTAAAGAAACCCCGCCAGTAGATCGCTTGGCCCGTAAATAGCGCGCCGCCAACTGCCGCTCAAAAAGAGAAAGAGGCATGGCGCCGCTTGGTGTGCCTTTTGGTTGCTCATTCATATAACAGGTTGCCTATGCCTATTGATGATTTCTTGCACCGCATCATCTGGTGAAAGATTGACGCGCTCGCCAGTTGCTCGATCTTTTACTTCAACAGTGCCTTGTTTAAGACCTCTTGGCCCTACCACGATCTGATCGGGTAAACCGATTAAATCCATTTTGGAGAACTTTGCACCAGCACTAGCCTTGGTATCATCATACAATGGATCCAAACCAGCCGCTTGCAATTGTTTGTATATATTCTCACAGGCCACATCAGTTTGCTCATCACCAAAACGCATGCTTAAAATTCCAACATCAAATGGCGCGACTGCCCTCGGCCAAATAATCCCAGAATCATCATTAAAGGCCTCGATCAGACCACCAACAATTCGTGACACACCAATACCGTATGACCCCATATGAACCGGCACTTCGCCCATTTCAGGGTGACTTACCTTAGCCTTCATTGGTTCAGAGTATTTGGTGCCAAAATAAAACACCTGCCCGACCTCAATACCTCGAGCGGAGACCTGTTTGTCGGCTGGAACCTTTGCGAATTCGGCTTCGTCATGAACGTCTTCGGTGGCGGCATAAAATTGCGTACGCTCATCAACGATTGCTTGCAAATCACCGTCAAAATCAACATCCATCCCCGGAGCTGGCAAATCTAACAGGTCTTTGTGGCAAAACACTTCAGATTCGCCGTTTTCAGCCAAAATTATAAATTCGTGCGACAAATCCCCACCAATTGGCCCGGTTTCAGCTTTCATCGGAAATGCCCTCAACCCCATCCGCGCAAATGTATTTAAATAAGCCACAAACATACGATTGTACGAACGCTTTGCATCTTCTTCGGTTAAATCGAACGAATACGTATCCTTCATTAAAAACTCGCGCCCCCTCATAACTCCGAATCTAGGGCGCCGCTCGTCTCTAAACTTCCACTGAATATGGTAAAGAAGCTTTGGTAACTCTTTGTAAGATCGGCAAAAATTAGCAAATATTGAAGTGATCATTTCCTCATTCGTCGGCCCGAACAGCAATTCCCTATCCATTCGATCCCGTATGCGCAACATTTCATCGCCATAATCATCATAGCGACCGCTCTCTCTCCACAATTCAGCCGGTTGAATCGTAGGCATAAGCATCTCAACAGCCCCGGCCCTATCCTGTTCTTCTCGAACGATTTGCTCGACTCTCTTTAATACGCGAAAGCCTAAAGGCAACCATGAATAGATCCCGGCACTTTCTTGCCTGATCATGCCGGCACGTAACATCAGACGGTGCGATGCAATTGCCGCATCTGCTGGGGTTTCTTTTAAGGTCGGTAGAAAAAATTTTGAAAGGCGCATGTGTATTTCAGACTTGTTGTTTAATTGGTTGATAAACCGCTCTTAAGCCTATTGTCTAGCGAACAAAAGAAAACGGCAAAAAAAAAGGGCGACCAGAATATATTCCAGCCGCCCAAGTTTAATACGCCATCAAGCAAATGTCAGCGAGCGAGCTGCTCAATCTGACGCCCTACTCATGTCAGCACCTGTGGAAAATTCAACAGGATATTGGTAAAATATTTCAACAATCAGCAATTATATGGCTGTTGTGGCAAAAATACCTCTAAATAAAGCCGAATGAGGTGAATTTTAGGTCAACCCCCAAGAAAACCTATGAATATCTCTGCGGCGACAGCTAAACGGATCAAAATAAATATTACTAGAGTAAGCAGTGTCGTGATCGCGAATTTCCGCAAAATATTTGTTTTTTGCGGCGCCCCTGGATCGGTTCCACCCTGTTGCTCATTATCTTCCCATTGCCCTCTAACGCCAAAGGGCAGCGTCAGAAACAAAACCAGCCACCAAAGCACAAAAAATACAGCAATACTTGTAACTAAACTCATATCATTCTCCTTTTGTGGCCTGCATCAGCTCGACCAATACACCGCCAGAGTTTTCCGGATGAACAAATATCACCGGCACGCCATGGGCGCCTATCCGCGGATTTCCATTTCCCAGCACTTTGGCCCCGCGACTTATCAATTCATCACGAGATTTGATAATATCGTCAACTTCAAAGCAAATGTGATGCTGTCCACCTGATGGATAGCGTTGCAAAAACTTGGTTATGGGTGAGTTTTCTCCAATGGGCGCGATAAGTTCTAATTGTCCATTTGGCAAATTGATGAATTTTACCCGAACCCCCTGCTCCGGAAGATCAAAAGCATCCTGCGCATCAATTGCTCCGTATAATTTTGCCCAGCTTTGCGCTGCCTTTTCCACATCTGGCGTTGCAATTCCAATATGGTTTATTCGCCCAATCATTGTTAATTCCTGTCTTTAGTTGCGGCCCAATCAATTAGGCTCATACCCCATAATAATTATTTCAATATGGGGGCTTTTACCCCAAATAGAACGAGCCATTCGCTTCACCTTTCGATAAACTTCTGTTTCAGCGCCGCTAAAGTCCAATTTTTGCGATTGCTTTAGCTTTGACCAGGTTTTCTTGGCCATATCTTCAATCTCACCTAAAGCTCGATCAAAATCATCTCCATACGGATCAGGTAGCCCATAAACTCGAGCCTCAGGCATAGTTGACATTTGTAGTTTGTCATTAATAGCCAAGCTAACCACCAGCATGCCGCTAAAACTTAAAAACTTACGTTCACGAACCACACCTTCACCTTCGGGACAAATTATTTTTCCATCCCGAAACAAGCGCGCTGCATAGACTTCATCGACCAACTCAGCACCATCATCACTAAGCTCGATCATATCACCATTTTTTGGTACAAAACCATGAGGAACCTGCAACTCTTTGGCTAGTTTTCCATGTTCGATCAAATGCCGGCGCTCACCATGCACCGGTATCGCAATTTTCGGCCTAATCCACGAATACATTTGCCGCAATTCATCACGACACGGATGCCCAGAAACATGGATATGATGATCTTTTTCAGTGATAATATTAACACCCTGCCCGGCAAGTGAATTTTGCAAGGCAAAAATGGACTTTTCATTTCCCGGAATAACTCTTGAGGAGAACAATACAGTATCACCGCGCCCCAGTTTTACATGCCGATGGCTATTTTCCGCAATTCGTGAAAGAGCCGCCCGTGGTTCGCCCTGACTACCGGTGCAAAGATACAATATATTCGACTTAGGCAAGGTTGAAGCATCGCTTTCATCTACGAATGCTTTGTTATTTGCAAACAGACCCACATGGCGCGCAGCTCCCATCATCCGGTGCATGGATCTACCAACCAAACACACAGTCCGATTATTTGCCTCAGCAGCCTCTACCGCAGTTTGTAGGCGCGCAACATTAGAGGCAAAAGCCGCGATCGCAACAGCACCTTTTTGCTTTGCCACCAGATCAATAATGTTCTGACGAACATCGGCTTCTGATCCGGCTTCGCCTTCGGTAAATACATTGGTTGAATCACAAACCATAGCCAAAACGCCATTATCGCCCAAAGCGTCTAATTTCACACTATCGGTTGAATTGCCGATCAATGGATTAGGATCGATTTTCCAGTCACCAGTATGGTACACTGTTCCTGCCGGAGTGCGAACAATCAGCCCATTAGGTTCAGGAATAGAATGGGTTAATGTAACCAATTCCAAGTCGAATTGGCCAATTGAAAACTGACTGGAAAGGGCTACCTCATGCAACTCGACCTCTCCGAGCAACCCAGCCTCGCTTAGACGATCACGAAGCAGATATGCGGTAAATGGCGTAGCGTAAACCGGGGCCTGTAATCGCGACCACAAAGGCGCAACAGCTCCCATATGATCTTCGTGGGCATGGGTTAGTATAATCGCCAGCAGATCAGATTTTCGTTCCTCGATAAATGTCGGATCTGGGTAAATAACTTCCACGCCCGGCATAGAGGCATCACCAAAAGTGACACCAAAATCAACCATGATCCATTTTTCACGGCCCCTTGGGCCAAACCCGTACAGGTTCAGATTCATACCAATTTCATTGGATCCGCCAAGCGGAACAAATACCAAACGATCGCCCTTTACCTTGCTCATGATGAGCCCTCATTTTGTCGATATATTTCCAGTAAACCTCTAATGGTCAGGTCTGATTCAAATCGCGCAATTTCTGTTGAAGACCCTGCAAACAAAGGTGAAATGCCACCGGTGCCAATAACAGTCATTTCTTCACCAAACTCATCACGAATTCTACGAACTAACCCGTCAATCATTTCCACATGGCCCCAGAATATTCCAGTTTGCATAGCATTAACAGTATTGGTTCCAATTGCCTTCTCTGGTTTTTGCAGTGCAATTCTTGGTAATTTTGCTGCGGCATCGTGTAAGGCTTCTAATGCCAGAGCCATGCCCGGAGCAATTGCACCGCCAATAAATCTGTTATCTTTGGTTACAACATCAAATGTGGTAGCCGTGCCGGAGTCTACTAACAATAAAGCCCCGTCAATCAGTGTTCTTGCCCCAACGGCATTGACCAAACGATCAGCGCCAATTTCTTTTGGGTTATCTGTATCAGCAACAATGTTCATAACGACATTGCTTTCGCCAATAACAATCGGTTCGCTGTTTAAGTACCGGCGCGACAAGTTGCGCAAATGAAACAAGGACTGTGGCACCACGGTAGAGATAATACACGCGTCAATGTCACCAAGAGACAACTCATCCATCGCCAATAATTGATGCAGCCAAACAGCATATTCATCGGCGGTTCGGCTAGTATTGGTGGCGGTTCGCCACTGTTTGCGCCAGCAAACACCATCATGAACGGCAAACAGCGCATTGGTGTTGCCACAATCAATAGCAAGAAGCATTATAATTCCTCAATTTAGAGAAATTCCGGTTTACGTTGATCCAAAATTTGCGTCAATCATTTGTTTCTTGGATAATGACTACAGGTAGCATATTTATGATTTCGACCAATGCTTAAAATAGTGCAGCGTTAGGACAAACATTGCACGCTAGAAACTAGGTGCGACTGCTCCTTTAAGAGTTTGGGGGCGATCGTTCGCCGCCCTACCGGAGGCGTGAGTGTAACGAACTGCCGCGAGGTCAAACAAATACTCTCAAGGGTCACTGACCCTTAAAGCCCTTACCCTCGAACACCCTGCTTGCACCATATGCTCACAGTGCAAAAAGCCTCCTTGTCCCTTAACCTACCCTAAAAGCACCCTTAAATACCCTAACTGACCCTACATAAGCGGGGATAAGTTCGAAGCGTCCGCAAGAAGGCTGAGTTTGCTATAATAGGACTTAACGCGAGTACCATGTATTCGCTATTGCTCTTTGACATGGTGAATCATCGCAAAAAACCAATAAAGCATGGGTTTGTGTGTGGCTGATTGCAGAATCAACCTTGCAAGTAATCATATTGCCACTGAAGCTTTTGCGTGTTTTGCAACGGTCAATCCGGCGGGAAAAGATCTAAAACTATTATCGCGGAGGCATTCTTGCTGCTGCATCTAAACGGATATGCTCGCCATTTATATAATCATTGCCAACCAAAGACAGAACAAAATTCCCATATTCTTCGGCACGGCCAAAGCGAGCAGGAAATACCGTATGGGCTTCTAATGCGGTTCTTACGTGCGGCGGTAAGGTATCATAAATCGGAGTTTCAAAAAACCCGGGCAAAATTGTTAGCACCCGAATTCCCTCGCGGGAAAGATCACGAGCTGCCGGCAATGTCATGGCAACAATGCCGCCTTTGGAGGCACTATAGGCTAGCTGTCCGATCTGCCCATCTACGGCGGCAACTGAGGCGGTATTGATGACCACCCCGCGGCTTTCGCCGTCTATTGGCTGCAATGTCATCATTCCGGCGGCAGACTTGCTCATGCACATAAAAGTACCAATCAGATTGATATTAATGACCCGCGAAAACCCATCGACACTGTGGCTAACGATCTCTCCGGTATCACGTTTGCGCCCAGCGGTTTTTTCAGCCCAACCAATACCAGCGCAATTAACCATGATACGCTCCTGCCCATGAGCAGCACGAGCCGAAGCAAACCCGGTATCAAGACTGGCCTCATCAGCAACATTGACCTTGGCAAAATGACCGCCAATATCGCTAGCTATGGCTTGGCCACGTTCCTCATTCAAATCAAATAGAGTCACCTTTGCGCCCTGTTCGGCCAAGACCCGCGCCGTAGCTTCGCCTAACCCACTTGCTCCGCCGGTCACAATCGCTGCCATTTGGTTTTCGATTTTCATGGTTTGCCCTTTTCCTGCCGTAAATACCTGTTCATATACTTGATCTGAGAATCAAGTTCTGCGCAAGGTCGTAAACCAGATGCTTAAAAAACCCAAGCCCCGCCCTGTTATTAGCCGATTGCCGGTCGTCGTGGACACTGGCCGTCGCAAATCACCTAAAAATTTCTGGCCGAAATTCTGGACGACTATTGGAGTCATACCGTTTTCCGAAGAATTAGCTGCTGCTTGGTATTGTGCCACCGATGAAAATACTCCGGGTAGAGTCAAAGGTGTATTGTTTGCAGCTTTGGCTTATTTTGTATTGCCAGTTGATGTGCTTCCCGACTTTATTGCCGGCATTGGCTTTACTGATGATGCTACGGTTTTAGCAACAGCAATGGGCATTGTTGCTGCTCATATTAAACCAAAACACCAGCAAATGGCGATGCGACTTTTGCGAAGACCAATGATTGACAAAACAATCAACTGATTTTACCGGCTGAGCTGCTATATATTTGCAGAACAACAAGGTTGCTCAATGACGAAACTAATTGCTTTGGCATTACATGGCGGGGCTGGCCCAATACGAAACCCAGATGCCTCTCGCGAAATTGCCCATCTGACAGAGTTACTGGATATAGGCGAACATGCACTGTTGTCCGGTGGCAGCGCCTTAGATGTAGTACAACAAATGATCGAAGCTTTGGAAGATGCCGGGTTTTATATTGCTGGGCGCGGGTCATCGCCAAATAAACACGGTCAATTTGAATTAGATGCTTCGATTATGGATGGAGATAGACGCCGGGCCGGAGCAGTTTGCGCCCTACAAGGCTTTGCATCGCCGATCGCAGTGGCGCGCGCGGTAATGGAAGACACACCCCATGTAATGCTGGCTGGCCCCGGGGCGGCAAACTTTGCGCAGCAAAAGGGCTTTGAGCAAATATCTGATCCTACTGCACACTTTACCCCGATCTCACCAATGGGTGCCAATACTGATGAACTGTCACATGGAACGGTAGGTTGCGTTGCTTTGGATGCCAGCGGTAAATTAGCTGCGGGCACGTCCACTGGCGGGGTGCTAAACAAAATGCCGGGCCGCGTAGGAGATACGCCGCTAATCGGGGCTGGAACGTGGGCCGACAAAAGGGTCGCCATTTCCTGCACTGGGCAAGGTGAATACTTCATCAGGGCCGCAGTTGCGGCTGATATCTCTGCGCGCATGACTTATGGCGGGCTTAGCGTAGATGCCGCAGCAGCGGGAGCTTTGGCCGACATGCAACGACAGGGAGGAGATGGAGGACTTATTGCTGTTGATCAGGGCGGACGCGTGGCAATGCCGTTCTTATCCCAAGGCATGCGCCGCGCAGTGCGTCAGGGCAATGGATCAAAACAAATTGCGGTTTTTCACGAATGATCCGGCATTTTAGCAAAAGTTAAAGCCGTGTTAACAGGGATTTGTTTGACTTGGTATCTACAGAGTTATCTATTGGAATATATCGTTATGCGCCTGTTCTTAATCGCCCTTATCCTCAGCCTGCTATCTGTGGCGGCACTTGCCGATGAAGCGCCAAAACTACACTCCACAATAAAAGACTGGAGTGTACTAACTCGCAAAGTTGATGGTGATCTGTTATGTTATGTTCGTAGCTTTGCCGAAGATAAATCGCCGCAAAATGTCAATCATGGTGATGTGGCGTTTTTCGTCGGAACTTGGAAATCTGGTGTTGCGCAAGAACAACCTAGCCTGATGACCGGATATGCCATGCGCACACGCACCCCACCCAAAGCCAAAGTCGGGAACCGAACTATCACGATGTTCAGTGTTGCCAATGAAGCCTTTATTGAATCTGAAAATGATGAACGAAAGTTAGTACGCGCTATGCGCAAAGGTTCACGGTTACGGGTTGAAGCCATGTCCGATCGTGGAACTGCAACTGCTTATGAGTTTTCGCTTTCAGGAATTACAGCTGCATTACGCAAAGCCAACCAGTTGTGCTCATGAAGCAAAATAAAAATCTAGGCGGCGCAGCCCTTCGCCAGTTTATGCGCATACATTGCCCTATCGGCCAGCTCTAGTATTTCGTCTGCAGTAGCATTTGGCTGAAATGGCTGAACACCGGCGCTGGCGCCAATGCAAATTTCCTGAGGGCCAATATCAATATGCTGTTCGCGAATCAGTTCCACCAATGCTGCTGCTTTGGCTGAAGCACCGGCATCATCGGCAGCAGCCAACAAAATACCAAATTCATCACCACCCAAACGCCCAACTAAATCCGACTCGCGAATATGCTCATTTAAGACATTGGCCACATGAATAAGAACCGTATCGCCTGCGCCGTGACCGTATTCGTCATTGACCCCCTTAAACCCGTCTAAGTCCACATAAACCAACGCACCGCCAAGATTGTGACGTTGCGCAAAGGCAATCGCTCTGGACAGCTCTCTAGTGAAAGCGCGGCGGTTAAGCACCGGCAATAAAGGATCGGTATCGGCAATGCCTTCTAAGTCCTTGATCCGTGATCGCAGGCCTCCGGCTTCGGAATTTAATTTCTCCACCTCGCCGATAAGCCGTAAAACCGCTTCGCGCACATCAGGTGTAAGGTCAGTTACTTCTAAGCCGGCAAGCCTAGACAAGGACAGACTGCTAGCCGTACTACTCGGCTTTGATGCCGGGGTTTTAACAGTGTTAGGGGGCAAAACCTTGCCCGTTGATTCGGTGTGTTCCTTCATGATCGTTCTTTAACTATTTGATTACTCCCAACGCGAACCCCTTAATTAAACCATAGCTTCAACGGCCGAGGTTAAGAAACAGTCAACCATATTTCATTGACAGGAACAATGTTAACATTACTTTGGCCTGCTTTCATGGCGAAAAGGCGCGAATCATATGTCAAAACCCCGCCAAATACGGGTAGCTGTCGTCATGGGGTCACGTTCAGACTGGCCAACCATGCAAGCAGCCTCCAAGATTTTACAAGCCTTAGAAATTGACTTTGAAAGCAAAGTGGTTTCTGCACACCGCACCCCGGAACGTTTAGTAGAGTTTGCAAAGTCTGCCAAAGAAAATGGATTTGATATCATTATTGCCGGAGCTGGCGGCGCCGCTCACCTGCCCGGCATGATCGCCAGTATGACTACTTTGCCGGTATTGGGGGTTCCAGTTCAAAGCAAAGCTCTATCGGGGATGGATAGCCTGCTTTCGATCGTCCAAATGCCTGCAGGCATCCCGGTAGCGACCTTGGCTATTGGTGAGGCAGGCGCGGCAAATGCGGCTTTGCTTTGTGCGTCTATTTTGGCATTAAACGATGCGCCCTTGGCGAGCAGACTGCAAAACTGGCGCGATGCACAACGTGATGCAGTCCCCGACACCCCGGAATAAGCCGTAATGACCCGGCAACAACAAATAGGTATTTTAGGCGGCGGGCAATTGGCAATGATGCTAGCCGAAGCCGCATCTGCGCTGCAGTTGCGAACTAAAGTATTGGCTCCTGATGCTAATTGCCCGGCAGCCACGACGGCAGATTTCTTGGTACAGGATGATTATGAAAATTTAGAGTCATTGCGAGACTTTGCCCAAAATTGTGATGTTATTACCTTTGAGTTTGAAAACGTTCCCGTCCGTTCATTATTTGCCATGCAAAATGCCGGAATACCCGTTGCGCCCGGGCCAAAGGTGTTGGCAATAGTCCAAGACCGCCTGACCGAGAAACAGTTTCTGCTCAACAATCAAATCCCGCTGGCAAAGTTTGCCCGGATCGACAAGGCTTCTGACCTGCCAGACGCCATAAAAACCATTGGTTTTCCTTGTGTACTAAAAACTCGCCACTTTGGTTATGATGGCAAGGGCCAAACATGGATACGTAGCGAGGGCCAGGCGGAGCCGGCCTTTGATCTGATACATCACCATCCGGCAGTATTAGAAGCTGCAATTCCGTTTGTACGCGAAATTTCAGTCATTGCCGCACGCAGTGCTGATGGTAGTTTTGTGGCTTTCCCGGTTACTGAAAACCAGCATAAAGACGGAATTTTACGCAGATCATTTGTGCCAGCTACTTGTCAGGATTACATTTGCGAAAACGCTAAAACTATAACCCGTAAAATTGCCAATAACCTTAATTATGTAGGGGTTCTGGCTGTTGAGTTTTTTGAAACTGAGAATGGTAAATTACTGGTCAATGAAATTGCGCCTAGGGTTCATAATTCCGGTCACTGGACACGCGGCGGAGCATCTCCCGATCAGTTTGAGATGCATTTGCGAGCCATATTAGGAATGGAGCTTCCTCAGCCAAAATATGCCCCACAGGCAATAATGCAGAACCTGATCGGAGCCGATATCGCAAAGGCAGAAACTATGCAAAAAGATGGCTGGGATATCTGTGATTACGGTAAATCAGGAAATAAAGAAGGCCGAAAAATGGGTCATGCCGTAAAAGTAGTAAACTAGGGTCCAAACTAAAATTTTGCCTTCATTTTAATTCTATAACTTACATTCTTCGTGGACGAGAGCGTCCACGACCATAGCGCAAACGACTCAGCATCTTTTCCGGGTTTGGCCAATTGGCAGAAGACTTTCGCATTTTTACTTTCCAACCTTCGAACTGCATAACATTACCAATACGCCGATCTAAAAATACCCAAGTTTTATCATCATCACCTTGCAGCCAAACCGCAAATGTAGAGGCAAAGACCGCTGCCAAAATTGTGCGTTTAGAATAATAATTAAAATCCATACTTTGATCATTCATGGCTCGCCACATCGTATCAGAAGTGCGCCAACTAAGGGCGATGCTCTCGCCCAGACAATCGGGCAGCGCCATGCGTGCCAATGCTCTTGATGCCGCTTCACGGTTTTCCTCGCCAATAGCTTCAATGCGCGAGCGCACTAATAAAACCGCCTTGTCGCGGATACGCATGGCTTTGCGATCTTGAGCCTCCCAAACCTGAATCATTATTTGATCATTGTACCCAGCCCAATAACGGATCAGATCCACACAACCCCTTGGCAAAGCTAACTCTATCTGCCCCGGATGCAGGCCGGCATCGTTACCAGCACGGGCTAATACCGCCTCTGTCCATCCGTCAAATTCTGCATTTTTTAATACCAATGGTAACAGTTTCTCGCGAATAGCATCAAGGTGCGGCTGTGATTCGGTAGTTTTCATTAGCTTTTGTCTCAAATAATGGCTGTTATTAGCGTATTTTATCACAAAAATCCGACTTGTCGCGCTAGACATGCGTGCGGCCTTTTGGTATTCCCGCGCTCTGTTGAGCCGGGCGAGAGCCCGCTAGGATATTCTTTGCTCAAAATCAGATTTGGAGGACGGGACCATCGTTCAGATTTATGTACGCGACAACAATGTCGATCAGGCGCTCAAAGCCCTGAAGAAGAAAATGCAGCGCGAGGGTACTTTCCGCGAAATGAAGCGCCGCAATTATTATGAAAAGCCATCCGAGAAGCGGGTGCGCCAAAAAGCTGAAGCCTTGCGGCGGGCCCGTAAGTTAGCTCGCAAGCGTGCTGTGCGTGAAGGCCTGCTTCCCGGAAAACCGGTTAGAACCTAACGCTATCGCACTGATAGTTTATTTCAAACCGCCGACCATAGTTTGTTGGCGGTTTTTGTGTGCATGATTCGTATTTTATCGCATAAAAAACGAGCAATAGTACTTTAGCAGATGGTGTTCTTTTTAGATTTCACCTCTAATTTACTACCGGCTGAATTCCTTGATCTACTGCAGTCGCTAACATAGCCTCTTGTAATTTTTCAAATGCCCGCGCTTCAATTTGGCGGATACGCTCGCGACTTACATCATATACCTGCGCCAATTCTTCCAAAGTTTTCGGTTCATCAGAAAGCTTACGCTGGCGAATAATATCTTGTTCGCGTTCGTTTAACTTTTGCATGGCGCTTTCCAAAAGTTCCATTCTAGCTGAAAATTCGTCGGATTCAGCCACTTGAGATTCTTGGTCAATTTGGTTTTCATCCTCCAACCAGTCTTGCCACTGGCCGCTTTCACCATCTTGCGAACGAATCGGTGCATTTAGGCTAGCATCAGGCCCAGACATACGGCCATTCATTGAAATCACTTCCGAATCAGTAACACCAAGCTTGGTGGCAATTTCTTCAACCTGGTCGGGGCGCAGATCACCTTCATCAATGGCCTTCATTTGGCCTTTCATCCGCCGCAGGTTGAAAAATAATTTCTTTTGTGCCGCCGTCGTTCCCATTTTAACTAAAGACCAAGAACGTAAAATATATTCTTGGATGCTGGCGCGTATCCACCACATAGCATAAGTGGCAAGGCGAAAGCCTTTTTCAGGCTCAAATTTCTTAACCGCCTGCATGAGACCAACGTTTCCTTCCGAGATTACCTCGCCAATCGGCAAGCCATAGCCTCGATAACCCATGGCAATTTTAGCAACTAATCGCAAATGCGAGGTGACCATTTTGTGAGCAGCATCGCCATCGCCATGATCTCGCCATCGCCGGGCCAACATAAATTCCTCGCCTTTTTCTAGCATTGGAAATTTACGAATCTCGGTCAGGTATCGCGAAAGCGAGGCTTCGGGGGTTAATGCTACGGGCAATTTATCGGTCATTAGAGATCCTCCTGCTGTGGTCGCAGCCTTATCCTGACTGGTTGTTATCGCATCAGATAGGCATTTTTATGGCAAGAAAAAGAGCAAGTGCCAAACAAATCGTCTCAAACATTCGTGATTACAATCCCTGTGTCTATTTAGCTACAGGGCAATTACGGCTGTTTCACTTAGGTATCTTGCTTGCGAAATTTATTTGATTGCGCTTTCATCATCGCGCGCCCAACAGGCCCAGGCAAAATCTTAACCAGCGAGCTAATGGCTTTGTTAAAGGCTCCGGGAACAAAAACCACCTGATTGCGCTCAACGGCTTTATAGCCTGATTGAGCCACGTCTTCGGCGGTTTGCCACATATAATTAGGCATTTTTGAAACCATAGGACGAGTGTCATTTACATCATGAAATTCTGAATAGGTAAAACCGGGGCAAAGCGCACTAACGTGGACGCCTCGTGATAAATTTTCCAAATGTAAGGATTCCGAAAACTTGATCAAAAATGATTTATCAGCTCCATATAAGGTATGACCCATCGATCCGGGTAATAGCCCAGCTAAAGAAGCCACATTAATTATACGGCCAAATTTGCGCTCTTGCATACCGGGCAGAGCCAAATAACAAAGCTCCAATGGCGCGGTTAACATCACAGCTAAAAACTGTTCATGCTCTTTCCAGCTTGGGCTGTTATATGCTCCGGGCAAGCCGTAACCAGCATTGTTTACCAACCCATCCACCTGTCGTCCGGCATCTGATATCGCTTTCATAATCGCTTTGGGCGCAGTTTTTTTGGTCAAATCAGCAGAGATTGTAATGCTGTCAACTCCACACCTGGCCTTTAATTCTTCAGCCAAATCATTCAAACGATCTTTGCGACGCGCAGTTAAAGCTAGATCCCAGCCATGTGCAGCAAATTCACGAGCCAGAGCGGTGCCAATTCCAGCAGAAGCGCCGGTGATGAGACATAGTTTGCGAGTCATGATTTTCTCCTGTCTGTTTGTAAAATGGTTTGACTCTATGCTTAGGTCTAAATCTGAAAGGTTCAAGCAAAACCATCATATTACAAACTAAAACTGGAAATCAAAACTGACGCTATGAATTTCCAGAAGATAATTTGGGAAAATGGATATCAAGCAATATTAATTAGGATTGACACTAATTAGGAATTTTCCTAAGTTAAAGCATGAACTATACTTTTAAAGCCTTGGCCCACCCGGTTCGCCGGAAAATTTTGTCCCTCTTGCGTGGTGGGCCAAAGACCTCTGGCGCATTGTTAGAACCGTTTGAAATGACTTGGCCAAGTCTTAGCGGCCATTTGAAAGTTCTAAAATCAGCCGGGCTGGTACATGCCGAGCGTTATGGCACTGAAATTAGATACCGGTTGAACACTGGCGCCGCCGAAGATGCTATCGCCGCTGTGATGGCATTGCTCGGCACACATCAGTCGCAGGAACCAAAACAGGAGAAAGAAGATGATAGGTAAAGGAATTACCCTCAGCATAATATTTATTCTTGCCATGGTGACGCTTAGTTTATGGTCGATGGGACAATTGCCAGAAGATGCGCAATTTGCAATTCACTGGAACGCTAAGGGTGTAGCTGATGGTTTTGCCGGTGCTGCGGTGGTGCTTTGGATGATGCCAGCAATGGCTTTGGGCATATCTGCATTGCTGGCAGTTGTGCCATTTCTTGATCCGAGGAAGTCAAACCTCATTCGCTCATCAACACCATTCCTGGTAGCGTGGATTGGAACAATGTTAGTATTGGCATTTGCCCATATGATGGTTGTCTTAAACGCCACCGGCCAGATTAATATTTCAGATATTTCCAATGGCCCCGGCATGATTAAGGGCTTGGCAATTGTAATTGGTGGCTTTTTTACCGCCCTTGGCGCGGTGATGGGCAAAATCCGGCCAAACTGGTTTATGGGCATCCGAACCCCGTGGACTTTGTCCTCTGATTTATCTTGGGATAAGACCCACCGCTTGGGTGGGTATTTATTCTTGGCTACAGGTCTGCTCACTGTGTTAAGCGCTTTGGTTTTCACTCCGAGCTTGGCATTGCTGCTTTTAGTAGGGGGCGCGCTGACATCGATCGTAATTGCAATAATTTATTCCTGGTGGGCGTGGAAGAATGATCCGGTGCGAGAGACTTTGGTGCCCGAAGATGCTGATTAGGCGATTTTCTTGGTGCGGCTGCGTAACCATTGCACCAGCAAAATAATCGCAACAATACTAATGGCAACCAAGGGAGCGTAGGCTTTGGCATGACTGCCACCGGCCTGACCCAGAAAATGAAATAATAAAAACGCCAGCAAACTGTAAACTGCGGCAGAGATAACAATCCAAAAGGCAAAGAGACCAAATGGCACTTTGAAAAACCCCGAGGCCAGATAAATTGGTATCCGCGTTCCTGGAACAAAACGGGTAACCATCAAAGTCAGGCCCAACGAGTCAACGACTTTATCTCTAACCCTCGTAACTTTTTTGTTTTCCGCGATTCCATTGGCTTTTTTGTGGAGACGTCCAAGCCGTCCCGCCCAATACTTCCACAAATCACTCGCTGTAAGGCCGAGCAATATACTCAGAAACAAGATAACCGGATCACCAAGACCCAAACTCGATGCCGAAGCAGCTGCAATTACCGCCGCATCTTCTTGAACAAAAGGTGCCAGCATCAGAGCCACATAAACACCCCACGGATAAACAGCCAGCATTTCGTTTAAGCTTTCCATAGAATATCCTGTCGCTAACTTATCGGCGCTAACTTATCGGCGCTAACTTATCGGCGCTAACTTATCGGTTTAAGCCAGTTCAGCAATCAATAATAAAGTGAAGTTTTCTCCATTTGCAGCTTTGCAGTCAGTAATTGTCACTAAAACCCATTGACAACCCTGCCCGTTGCAGGTTTCCAGTGCAAATAGAATTACCCCCTTATTAAGGAGCGCAAACAATGTCGCAGGCACCGAAAAAAGTTGTTCTTGCATATTCAGGTGGATTGGACACTTCGATCATCCTAAAGTGGCTGCAAGCTGAACTAGGAGCAGAGGTGGTGGTGTTTACTGCCGACCTTGGTCAGGGCGAAGAGTTGGAACCAGCTAGGAAAAAAGCTGAGCAGCTTGGGGTTAAGGAAATTTTTGTTGAAGATTTGCGCGAAGAATTTGTTCGAGATTATGTATTTCCGATGTTTCGGGCCAACACCGTATATGAAGGTCGTTATTTGCTCGGCACCGCAATTGCCAGGCCACTAATCGCCAAGCGCCAAATTGAGATTGCGCGCTTAACCGGAGCTGATGCAGTTTGTCACGGAGCCACCGGTAAAGGCAATGATCAGATCCGCTTCGAGTTGGCTTATTTGGCTCGCGACCCTGAAATTAAAATCGTAGCCCCATGGCGGCAATGGGAGTTTGGTTCACGCACAGATTTAATTGCCTATGCCGAACAACAAGGCATCCCAGTTCCAGAAGACAAGCGCGGCGAGGCTCCATTTTCTGTGGACGCTAATTTACTGCACACATCATCCGAAGGCAAAGCTTTGGAAGACCCAGCTTTGGAAGCCCCAGAATTTGTCTATCAGCGTACCGTACGCCCTGAAGATGCGCCCGATGAACCGCAAATCATCACAATCGGATTTGAAAAAGGCGATCCGGTTAGCATTGATGGCGAAGAATTATCACCGGCTAAATTGCTGACCAGATTGAACGAGCTTGGTGGCAAGCATGGAATTGGCCGCCTAGATTTATTGGAAAATCGCTTTATTGGCATGAAGTCACGAGGCATTTACGAAACTCCCGGCGGTACAATTTTGCTCGAAGCCCATCGCGGAATCGAAGAAGTGACCTTAGATGGTGGCGCTGCACACCTAAAAGACGAGTTAATGCCCCGTTATGCAGAGCTGATTTATAATGGGTTTTGGTTTTCACCGGAACGCGAAATGCTGCAAGCTGCAATTGATGCCTCGCAGAGCATGGTCAATGGCCAAGTGCGGGTCAAACTTTACAAAGGATCCACCAGCATTATTGGCCGTAGCTCGCCAAATTCATTGTACTCGCTAGAGCATGTGACCTTTGAAGACGATGTGGTTTATGACCAAAAAGACGCTGATGGATTTATCGAATTAACCGCCTTGCGGCTTCGGTTGCTGGCCGGTCGCGATCGTAATGCTGGGAAAAATAGGTAGGGCGAGGTTACCCCGCCGGCATCACCACACCCAAGCCAATTAGCACAATCAGGCTGAGGCCGAAACACAAATAGCGTACGAGTTTGATATTGAACCAATAGCATAACACATAAAAAAAAATCGTGCGATCGTATTTACTTTCCCCGGCAGGATTTAGTCGCAGCATCCGTTAGGCTTTCAACCCGGACTCCGATGTCGAATATTTCAGTAGGAGTTAGGCCGGCTTTCATCAATGCGCCAAATGCTTGCTCCAGACTTTCGCGATTTTCTGGTTCAACCAAAGTGGCCAACGCCTCTAATTCGCGCTTGGAAGTATTTTTTTCAATGAACTTTGCATAACAAATGCACTCAGATCTAGGTTCACCTTCGGCAATACAGGCATTTGTAAGTCGTTGCATCGGCGAGGTAGATAACAACAAACTGGCAACAACAATAAGACTCATCAAATCCACCCAACACTCTAATTTAATTTAACATGAGCTCCATACATGAACGTGGTCTGAACAAAAAAGCAAGTTGCTTGGAATTCCTGATAAAACCATATAGATTAGAGGTGGCTGATTAATGAAGGAGAATTCCCCATGCGAACATCTTTACTTTTGGTTCTTGGCAGCGCCTTGATTTTAAGCGCGTGTGCCACCGCAACACCATATCAAGCGGCGGATGAACGCAATCGTGATCGTGGGTTTGCCGAAACCCAAATAGAACAAAACAGATATCGAGTAAGCTTTGCTGGAAATTCAGTCACTGACCTTAGCACTGTTGAAAACTATTTATTGTATCGCGCCGCCGAGCTTACAACCCAGCGCGGATACGATTATTTCATCATTGCCGAGCGTGAACTAGATAAAAAACAACGTGTGATCGGGTCTGCATACGGCCTTACTGATGGCCATTTTGGCTGGAATTATTATAGCCTTAACCATGGTTGGGGTTATAGCGCCGGATACCGTCACGGCTTTGGCCGTGGTTACGGTTTTGGTCATGGTTATGGTGGCAGTTTTGGCAATGACTTTGATCTACGACAAATTACCCGGTATGAAGCGTTCGCAGAAATTGTAATGGGTCGCGGCGCAAAACCAAAAGATAATGAACGGGCCTATGACTCCAAAGAGGTCATCCGTAATTTAACCGGTAAAATTAAACGTCCTGAATAATAAGGCCTATGTGAGCATTTTCCAGTTTATACAACTTGGAAAATGCTCATTTTATCGATCAATATTTTACAGCTATTGAAAACAATACTGTTCTTGGCATGCCCGGACGCAGACCCACAGGACGGCGGGCGGCGGCGTAAATATTATCCGTCAGATTACGAGCCGAAACCGTCATTTTAATCGCAGCAACTGGCTCAAACCAAATGCTGGCGTCCAAAACTGTGCGCCCGGCAACTCGCTCAAGACCGGGAATTGCTCCCTGCCCGGCTTGCGTACGAATTTCACTTAAAATAGATGCCGACACTTCACTGCCAAAGCGACCGGTTTCAAACCCTACTGATCCAGAAATTTGGTGCGCCGGAATGTAGGGCACCTTATCCCCAGCAACAACATTGCCCCAAGGCTTAAAATCGCTAGCAAAACTATTTTGAAACTCGGCCTGAGAATAAGTATAAGCAAACCTAACTGGAAGTTGAAACGAGCCATCAGAAAATACAGCTAAATCGGTCTCTCCAGAAAGTTCAAGCCCATAAACATCCACAGCGCCGGCATCAAACTGATCGCCGATCGCACCATCACCTCCAGTTGAAGCGGTAATAGTGCCGATCATATTACCAAAAGAATTGAAAAATCCTGTAGCCTCAATGCGAGAGGATCCCTTTGAAAACCGTGACCCCAATTCCCAATTAGTTGCCGTTTCCGGAGCAGAATTAGTTCGCCCCGGAGCAGGAGGAGAAAAACCTCTGTGGACACCGCCAAATAATGACCAGTTTTCGTTCATATCGTAAATGACGCCCAATCCGGGTACAAATGCGGTAATTGAATTATCGATTTCTCTTAAATTGACACCCGATCGTATCGGATCAGCCCGACCAAAATCATTACGGTATAAATTAACCTTTTCAAGCCTCATCCCTGGAACAAAGCGCCAACGACCAATATCAATTTGATCTTGCACATAAATTGCCAAAGCCGAAGCGCTATCAACACGGTTGCTTTCTGTACCGGGTGTATCCTGTCCCGAAAGAACTAGGGTTCCATTTTCCATAGAATAACGATCGCGCCATTGAAAACGATCCTGCTCATCCTTGTGCAGGCGAATTGAGGCTTCAAAATTGTGACTTGCCCCCAAAGCTTCTCCTTGCCAGCCAAGAATTGCTTGCACACCACGGGCCACATAGTCCCGGTTGTTATACTTCATCAACAAAGACCCGGGCGCAGAGGACAAACCCGGAGCGCCTCTCAATATATCCAGCTCGGCAGAATAGTTTATAGGATCATCTAAAATATCAGAAAGGCTGACGCCGCTTTTACCGGAGTTAACGGCGCTACCTGCGGTATTGATTCTATCCACTCTAAACCAGTTTCGTGAGTATTTAGTTTGATAGGCTAAAGCAGTTAGATCAAAACCATTGCCAAAATCAGCCCGCCAGCGGGCAGAAACTTCCGAGTGCTTCGCATCCATTTGATCAAGATCTGAGGCGGCGTAACGTCGAAATGGCGTGACCGCAAAATCTGCATCTGTCAGTCCCAAATAAGTTACATTTGATATCTCATTCGAAGCTTGGAGTTTGACCTCAAGGCTTTGAGAAATAGCGGCGCCATCAGGGGTTTCAAAGCGAAGTTTTGCTACAATGTCTTCAACATCAAAACCAGTTTTCCCACCAGATTCTAGCTTTTTGAAACCATCAGATTGATTCGCATAATACTCGATCAATCCCGAAACCTTTAAACCGCCATTTTGCCCGGTTAGCGGTGCGCCTACCCAAGAATGAATGGTGCGAGAATTAAAACTCCCGGCCTTAAATGAACCAAAAGCAGATAATTCCTTTGGAATAGAGGTGGAGATCAAATTGATAGAACCACCCTGAGTTCGCGGCCCGTACTTAACTCCTCCAGCACCCTTTACAATTTCGATGCCACTCATACGTCCGGTATTTGGAAAATAATAAGCAGATGGAGCAGAATAAGGAGCTGGCGCTATTAGCACGCCATCTTCCATCAAAGTAATTTTTGACGAGCGATCCAGCCCGGTGCCACGCAAGCCAATATTTGGTCGGAGACCAAAGCCATCATCCTCTTGCAAATTAACCCCTGGGACCACGCGTAAAATACGATTAATATCGTCATAAGACTGCTTTTGCAGGGTTTCGAGATCAATAAAGGCCGCAGATCCCGGAACATCATCTATATGCGTTCGCTTGCTGACAATGACAATCCGGTCAGAAGATGGCCATATTTGCTGTTCTAGCTCCAGCACATCTGCCGAAGCTAAGGCGGCGCCAGAAACACTTGTCAACAAACTAGCAAATAAAATGTGCCTGAATACAGCTCTTGGCTTAGGACGATTTGAATGGCTTTTTGATGGTTTTAACCGGTTAAGGTCAGCTTTCTGGTCGACCCGGATTGAAAAATTACTCTGGCACATTACTGATTTTCCCGTATCTCTAGTTGCGAATGGTTCTCATCTACGATACTTGCGCAGCAATTGCAACTCATTCTTATGTACAAAATGTCGCAGGCACTTGGGAGATACAAATTCATGGTCTATAAGCCCCAGCATGGAAATCAACTTACAACATAATGCGCCCTTAAAATCGCAAGTACGCCCGACTTTGATCGGATTGGATCGCGGGCAAATCGCTACGGCTTTGCGTGAGTTTGGGCTGGATGAAAAACCGGCAAAAATGCACAGCAGCCAGATTTACCGGTGGCTTTACCACCAAGGGGTTCATGATTTCTCTAAAATGACCAATTTAGCCAAGGATTTGCGAATCGCTTTAAGCGCACACTTTGACTTATCCAGACCAAAAATTGTCGAAAAACTTATTTCTACTGATGGCACTAGAAAGTATTTAATCGGCTTCGGCCCCGGCATTGAAGTCGAGGCCGTTTTTATTCCCGGAGTTGGCCGCTCGGGAGCGCTTTGCGTATCCTCGCAAGTTGGCTGTACGTTGAACTGTACGTTTTGCCATACTGGCAGTCAGGCACTGGTGCGGAATTTAAGCGCGGCTGAGATTGTTGCGCAAGTTTTAATTGCCCGCGATGACCTTAATGAATGGCCAACGCCATCTGAAGGCAGGCAAATCACCAATGTCGTCTTTATGGGCATGGGTGAGCCATTATTAAATCTGCCAAATGTACTTAGCGCGATCTCAATTTTATCCGATGGTGAAGGGATTTCGATTTCACGGCGCCGAATTACTGTATCCACATCAGGTATTGTGCCGCAAATGCACGAATTGGGAAACATTGGCGCCAGTATGCTGGCAATTTCCATGCATGCGGTTAATGACGAATTACGCAATCAACTGGTGCCAATAAACAAAAAATACCCGATCGCTCAATTGCTTGAAGCCTGCCGCACATATCCCGGTGCCAGCAATGCCCGGCGAATCACCTTTGAATATGTAATGCTAAAAGGGATCAATGACAGCAATGCCGAGGCCAAAGCCTTAGTGCGCTTGCTGGCCGGAATTCCAGCTAAAATAAATCTAATCCCATTTAACCCTTGGCCGGGTTCTCCGTACGAATGCTCAAGTTGGGAACGTATTGAAGCTTTTGCTGAAATTGTAAACAAAGCCGGCTATTCATCGCCGGTTCGTACCCCGCGCGGGCGCGATATCTTTGCTGCTTGCGGACAATTAAAGTCACTTAGCGTCAAAAAACGGGCCTCTGAACGAAGATTAAAAGGCTAAATCAACGCCAGATTTATCTTAATCACCATCCATTTTTAACGCCGCAATAAATGCACTTTGCGGAATTTCTACTTTGCCGAATTGGCGCATTTTCTTCTTCCCGGCTTTTTGTTTATCAAGCAATTTGCGTTTTCTTGTAGCATCGCCGCCATAACATTTTGCGGTCACATCTTTGCGCATGGCTGAAATGGTTTCGCGGGCTATAACCCGCCCGCCCAAAGCTGCCTGAATTGGAATTTTGAACATGTGACGTGGAATCAGGTCTTTTAGCTTTTCCACCAAAACCCGGCCCCGATTTTCTGCCTGACTGCGGTGAACCATCATTGAAAGCGCATCAACCGGTTCCGCATTGACTAATACGCTCATTTTCACCAGATCACCAATACGGTTTTCTTCAATGGTATAATCAAAACTGGCATAACCCTTAGAGATGGATTTCAAGCGGTCATAAAAATCGAACACCACTTCATTAAGAGGAAGGTCATAAACAATCATCGCCCTTGATCCGGCATAAGACATGTCTTGTTGCACACCGCGCCGATCCTGACATAGCTTTAGGATCGGCCCAATATATTCGTCCGGAGTTAAAATTGTCGCCCGTATCCAAGGCTCAGCAATACTTTCGACTTTCACCGGATCCGGCATATCAGCAGGATTATGTAAGTGGGTCTTACTGCCATCGGTCATAGTTAGTTCATAAACTACCGAAGGTGCGGTGGCGATTAACTCGAGATCAAATTCACGGGACAAACGCTCTTGAATGATCTCCAAATGCAGCAATCCTAAAAAGCCACAACGAAACCCGAAACCCAAAGCGGCGCTGGTTTCCATTTCATAGGAGAAGCTCGCATCATTGAGCCGCAATTTGCCAACCGCTGCTCGTAAATCCTCAAAATCAGCCGCATCAACTGGAAAAATCCCACAAAACACCACCGGCTGCACCGGGCGAAAACCCGGCAAAGCTGTTTTTGTCGGACGCTTGTCTTCGGTTATTGTCTCGCCAACAGCAGCATCAGCAACCTGCTTAATCGAAGCAGTCAAAAACCCGATTTGACCGGGGCCAATCTCGTCTACAGCCTCAATTTTTGGGCGAAAAACCCCGACCCTATCAATGATATAGTTTGCATTTGTGGACATCATACGAATACGCATGCCCTTTTTAGCTACACCATCAATCACCCGAAACAACACGATTACACCCAAATAAGCATCATACCACGCATCGACCAGTAACGCTTTTAACGGTGCTAACTGGTCTCCGGTTTCTGGAGGCGGAAGTTTTTCAACAATGGTTTCTAATATGTCTTCAATGCCAAGACCTGATTTTGCCGAAGCATAAACCGCATCGGTTGCATCAATACCAATCACGTCCTCGATTTGCTGGGCCACTTGTTCTGGTTCTGCGGCTGGCAGGTCAATCTTATTAAGTACAGTTACGATCTCATGGTCATGGTCGAGAGCTTGATAAACATTAGCCAAAGTTTGCGCCTCTACGCCTTGGCTGGCATCGACCACCAAAATCGAGCCTTCACAGGCCGCGAGCGAGCGCGAAACTTCGTAAGCAAAGTCAACATGGCCCGGTGTGTCCATCAGGTTGAGAACATATTTCTGTCCGTCTTTGGCGCTATAGTCCAAGCGCACAGTTTGGGCCTTAATGGTAATGCCGCGTTCGCGCTCAATATCCATATTGTCCAGAACTTGCTCTTTCATCTCTCGTTGGCTCAAACCACCAGTGAACTGAATCAGCCGGTCAGCCAAGGTCGATTTGCCGTGGTCGATGTGGGCAATGATGGAAAAATTGCGAATATGCTTAGGATCTATTGTCATGGAGCGGCAAATAGCATTCAAAGCTAAGGCAAAGCAAGCAATCCCGGACGGTTTTACTCATCTTGTGTTCATTCATCGCTTACTAAGGTTTTCACTAGACAATCCACTTATTACATTTTCGCCCAATCCATAGGTGACCATCATGTTTTTTTCTTCAAAAATACTATATTCTGGCTTGGTATTGCTCATCTTGATCATGCCGATTGCATTTTCAAAGCCAAGTTTGGCAGACCCAAGCCAAGAAATGCAAACCCAGCAAAGATCTAGTTTTGATCGACGTGAAATAAGCTCCGCCATGTCGGATTACTTTGGTGTCACATCAGAAGCTGCCGGTTCAGTGGTTGAGCGCATTTTTCGTGATCTTGGCGAACCCGTAGGTTATATTTATGGCTCTGAAGGATCTGTTGCCGTTGGTGTTGGTCTTCGTTATGGCAAAGGGACTTTGCAAATGGCCAATGGAGATCAAACACGAGTTTTTTGGCGCGGGCCGTCGGTTGGTTGGGACGTTGGCGGTAATGGCTCCAAGGTCTTTACGCTGGTTTATAATATGCAAAACATCGATCAAATTTACCAACGCTTCCCCGGTGTTGAAGGCACGGCCTATTTGGTGGCTGGAATGGGAGTTAATTACCAACGATCCGACACTATAACGCTGGCACCGATTCGCACCGGAGTTGGGGTGCGTCTTGGGGCTAATGTTGGCTATCTGGCCTATTCAAAGAAACGACGGTTTATTCCGCTTTAATTCTTGTTTGCATTAGTTTTGTTTTTCTTTTGCGCCGCCCAATAAACGGGTTAGCATTTTTGTCTTATGATCTTGGCCGCCATAAAATACAGCCAAAACCCGAACAAGGCTTTCGTCTTCTACAATATCAAACCAATAAATAGCACGATTGATTGTGACGTGACGTAAACCCGGTAATAAGTCATCATGCAGTGTACCCTTGAAGGGATATTTGGCTAGTTTTATAGCGTTTTCATGAATGACTCGTGTTTTCTTTTCTGCTTGTTGCAGAGCCGTTTCAATATTTTCGTCAAAGCCTAAATAACTTTCAAACAAAAAATCAAAGATCAATTCAAAATCAAGCTCTGCATCAGCAGAAAAAACTAGCTTATACGGTTTTGTCACGACGTTTGTTGACGGGCTTTTTGAGCGGCCATTTTTTTGATCTTCCGTCCCATATCAGAACTAGATACAAACGATCCACTTTGACGCTGCGACAGCAAAACCCGCAAAGCTTCTGTTTCTAAATTCTTTGCCTCTGTCTTGTCTTGCAACAGATCAAGACCGCGCTGCACAACCGAGCTAAGCGAAGAAAACCGTCCCTCATTCACCAAAGCGCGAGCAAAGGTTTCTTGTTGGTCAGTAAGGGATATAGATGTTTTAACGGTCATGTTTTGCTCCAAGCGAGTATTTCCGAGCAAAAGTGCATGCGGTTTAGCGGTTAGAAAATGTGAAAAACCAAAAAAACATAGCCAACCTCTTGCTCAGATGAACTATAAGTCCGCATGGTATGACTAAGTAGCACCGAAAGTCAAGTTTGGAATAACTAGGATAATTTGCAATTCAAATGGTATCTCTAGTCGACATAATAACCGGTTGAGGTGATTTATGCACTTCAAAACACTTACTTACAGCATGGTAAGCGGGCGAGTTTTTTGATCTATTGATGCTTATATTCACCGGGTATTTTGCAAACGCCAATAATAACTGGTTCTTCCCGTTTTTCAGGCGCGAGATAAGTATGTGCCATAGAAATCTCAATTTTCAAACCGGGCGCCTTCAAGTCGGCAAATCGTACAGCAATAATGATACCATTTTTGTGTTTAGCTGCATGACAGATTGCACCATTACTAGTCTTTGCATATGATACTGATCCCAAAGGCGGTTGTGGGATGAATCCTTGCAATAATATATTGTTAAGCTTCTCAAGCGCAGTGCCGTGAAAAAAAATGTTAGTATCATTTTCTATTTTTTCAGGAAAGACCCTATATTCTTTGTCCTCCATGTTATCAGGAAACAGATACCATTTAAAATTGGATTTAGAAGTCATAGTTGGGGCTCCAGTATTATTTCTTTGGTAAAGGCACAATCGTTAATTCCAGCCATGACGCTTTCATAGGCTTGGTTTTTTGGGCGAATAATTGCGCTAGCATAATTGCTTAAAATACTCACGCACCGAACCCTCATTTGGTTGATCTTGCAAATGGGTCAACCATTGCGGCTCAATCTCGTCTTCATCAACAAGATCGCATTGCAGCTCACCAAGCAAGTGACGCGCAGATGCAGGCAAGGTTTGCGGCAATGTTTGTTGGCTAAGTACGCCCCACAATCCAGCCCAACAACGGGCCAACGTCCACGGGTTATATCCACCCCCGCCAAGCACAATTGCCCCCGGCACCAGCTTCACAAGCTGTTGTACTGCTTGCCATAGAGCACCATTACTAAGTTGCATGCCAGATAAAGGATCGCCGGCCAATGCATCGGCTCCGCAAGTGATAACTACGGCCTCAGGGCCAAATTCATGCAGTAATGGCAATACAATTTTTTGCATCAAGAAATCTAGTTCTGTGTCATTTATCCCCTTTGGTACGGGTAAATTACAAGCCGTGCCCTCCGCTCCAGCGGATCCTAATTCACCACTATATGGCCAGCGATTTTCTTCGTGAATCGATATTGTTAAGACGCGAGGATCGGTTAAAAAAGCATCTTCTACGCCATCGCCATGATGAGCATCTAGATCAATATAAGCCACACGGCTTTTACCACCAGCGAGCGAAGCGCCAATCGCAAACACAGGGTCATTAAAATAGCAAAAGCCGCTGGCCTTGTGTGCGCGACCATGATGTGTGCCGCCCGCAGGATGATAGACCACATGGCCTTTCATCGCCCATTTCGCTGCTAATATAGAGCCGCCAACCGTAGTTGCTGCTCGTTCAAATAGACCTGGGAAAATGGGGTTTTCCATTGTTCCCAACTGGTATTTTTGGCGAATATGGGCGCTGACTTTTCCACTGTCGCAAACCTGTTGAAACGCAGCGACATAATCGGGGTCATGAAATTCAATCAAAGCCTGCGTGCTGGCCGCCTCGGCAATACGTACCACAGATGGTGGCAACCAGCCAAATATCTCGCACAAGGAAATTACGGTGCTTTGACGAGAAATGGCTAAAGGATGATTGCTGCCCCATGCGGCACTAGAAAAAACTGGGCTGGTGATGAAAAGTGCAGGCGGTTTTGCTGATTTCATCGACCTATACGCTTTTGGAGTTTTTTGGATCAACAGCCAAAGCCACAATGTTCAGCTCCGGCCACAGGGATTTCATGCGGTTGGTTTTTTTCTTGTATGAGGCGGCGGGAATTTGTGTACCATCGCCTCTGGGGCGCACCACAAATCCGAAAACATCATCAAAACCAAACGGTGCGTGAATGACTAAGTCATCAGCATCCGGCTCAATCGCCACCGCATTGCATGGACACATATAGCGCTCAAGCGCTTCGGCGGCATTGGATAAAGGTGCATAATCAAGGCCAAAATGATCTTTGAACCATAGATGCACCCGGGCTTGGTTGCGCACCTCAATATCAGCATCAAGATCGGCAAAGGCTTTGGCGCAGGCTTGTATGATTACGTCTTCGGCTTCGTAAGACAGATCGCTGTCGTCATAATATGCCAGATCATAATCAAGAATTCCGCGCGTCGGGTCATGACCCAACAAACCATTCCAGACGCTTTGATATAGGCACCCCGAAACCAACATGCCTTGCGGCAGTGGTAGTTCAGGAATACGGCGCATTATTTCTGCGTTGATCGGATTGGCCAGCGCCAGATCAAGCAATACCTTTTCTTGTTCTGCTGATGCAGATTTTGCAAACCGAAGATGGTTTTGTTGTTTCACTGGCGCAGAATCCCATTGGTAGCGCCTTGCACCTTAGCAATGATTTTTTGAGAAATTGTGTCAATTTCTGCTTCGCTCAACGTATGAGTTGTTGGTTGCAGTGTCACTTCTATGCCTATGGATTTATAACCCGGATCAATGCCTTTTCCTGCATAGACATCGAACACGCTCACATTGGTAATCAGTTTTTTATCGGCGCCCTTAGCCGCCCTGACTAAATCTTGCGCTAAAACATCATCGGCAACAACAAACGCAAAGTCGCGGGTGACGGATAATAATTCATGGCGCACCAAAGCTGGGCGGCTGATCTTGTTGTTACGGGCTGCCGGAATGTTTGCTGGCCAAATTTCAAAACCAAATATCGGCCCATCCACGCCCAAAACTTTTAAGATCGCTGGGTGCAATTCACCAAACTCAGCCAATGTGTTTTTAGGGCCAAGGCGCAAAGACCCAGAACGCCCGGGGTGCCAATAGCAGCTAGTTTCACGGGATGTTTGCAAAGCATCCACCTTGGCTCCCGCAGCAGATAAAGCCTGCAAGGCGGCTGCTTTGGCTGTAAAGATATCAGCTTGCGAATCGCCTTGCCAATGACGGGCCACACCGGCGGTAATAATGCCGGCTGCGCATAAAAGCTGAGCTTGTGGTTCATCACCACGATAGACCGGTCCGACCTCAAACAATGACAGACTTTGCTGACCATGATCGGCATTGCGCTGGGCCGCTAATAACAGGTGGATCAAGATCGATGGCCGCATACAATCCAATTCTGAGCTGATTGGATTGGCCAGTACCAATTCATCGGCGCCGCCGCCAAAGGCTGTTGCATGTTTGCGATCACAAAATGACCAAGTGACACATTCATTAAAACCAATGCCGGCCAAAGCATAGCGCATGGAGTGGGCTTGGCGTTGGGCCAAAGCCGGTTTTGGCGGTAACTGTCCGGGTAAGCGGGTCAGTGATTGGCTTGGTAATTTATCAAAGCCGTGAGTGCGCACCACTTCTTCAACCAGATCGGCGGCGACGTTCACATCGCGGCGCCAGCTTGGTACTGTGACCAACATAAAACCGTTATCAACCGGCGCGCAAATAAAGCCCAGCGGCTGTAAAATACTGCTTATTTGGCTCTCATCTAAATCCAGCCCGGTTAGGCGTTTGACTTGGGACAGATCAAAACTCACTGAATCTGGCGGTTGTGGAATTTCCCCGGCCAGTGCAATTTCCGAAGCTTCGCCGCCGCACCAATCCAACACCAATTTGGTCGCTAACTCAATTCCGTCCAGTACGAACCCACTATCAACCCCGCGCTCAAAACGATACCTAGCATCAGACGTAATGCCGGTATCGCGTCCGGTTTGCATGGTGGTTTGCGGATCAAACAAGGCGCACTCGATGAACACATCTTTGGTGTTTTCATCAACTGCAGTACTATTACCGCCCATAACCCCGCCAAGACCAATGGCTCCGCTGTCATCGGCAATTACACACATATCTAGGCCGATGGCGTAAGTTTTATCGTCCAGCGCTTCTAGGCTTTCGCCTTTTGCACCCAAGCGCGCTTTGATCGCGCCGGACAATTTTGCCAAGTCATACACATGCAATGGCCGATCACGATCATAAGACATTAAATTGGTCATATCGACCAAAGCACTTATTGGGCGCAAGCCAATGGCACGAAGCCGTTTTTGCACCCAATCCGGCGACTGGCCGTTTTTGACCCCGCGGATCACCCGCCCGGCAAATGCCGGACAAGCATTGCTGTCCTCAATGATAATTTCTTGCGGACAAGGAAACTCTCCCGGCACAGGCGTAATCGGGGTTTCGATCAATGTACCCAAATCTGCGGCGGCTAGATCGCGGGCAATGGAGTTCACCCCTAACCAATCGGGGCGGTTTGGGGTAACTTCAAAGTCAATTACCGGATCATTTAATTCCAACACGTCCGAGACTAATTGACCCACTGCCAGATCATCGCCGGACAGCTCCAAAATGCCGTCATGATCATCGCCCAACTCCAGTTCTTTGGCCGAACACATCATGCCAAAGCTTTCTACGCCTCTGATTTTGGCAGCTTTTAGGGTGACATCAATGCCCGGCACATACGCACCCACCGGCGCAAAAGCGATCCAGATACCAGCTCTAGCATTGGGCGCGCCGCAAACAATTTGCTTGTCGCCTTCAATTGTCTGCACCTGACAAACCCGCAAGCGATCAGCATCGGGGTGGGCTTCGGCAGAAGTTACTTTGCCGACCGTGAAGCTGGCTAGTTTTTCTGCTGGGTTTTCGACGCTTTCAACCTCAAGGCCAGCCATAGTCATGGCCGCGACCACTTCGTCCAAAGTCGCGTCTGTTTCAAGATGTTCCTTTAACCAAGATAAGGTGAATTTCATGAGCTTAACCCCGTGGCTAAATTAGGCTGCTGCACGGCAGAAAAGCCGTAATGCTGCAACCATCTTTGGTCGCAGGCAAAAAATTCGCGCAAATCAGGAATGCCGTATTTTAACATTGCCAAACGATCAATGCCGACCCCAAAAGCAAAACCCTGATAAACATCGGGATCAACTCCGCTTAGGCGCAATACTTCTGGATGCACCATGCCGCAACCGAGAATTTCCATCCATTGATCGCCTTGCCCGATTAGAATTTCATTGCCCTTACGCTGATATCCAATGTCCATCTCCGCCGATGGTTCAGTAAATGGGAAATGATGCGGGCGAAAACGTGCAGCTACTTCACGTTCAAAAAACGCAGAAATAAAATCCTGCAGACAACCCTTTAAATGTCCCATATGGGTGGTTCTATCCACGACTAAACCTTCGACCTGATGAAACATTGGAGTATGGGTTTGATCACTGTCAAAACGATAGGTTCGCCCCGGTGCAATAATGCGAATCGGCTCTAATTCTGACCCTGATTTCCTCGCTTGCTCAACGGCAGACTGCAAAGTGCGGATTTGCACCGGTGAAGTATGGGTGCGCAGCAATTTTCGCTCACCATCCGCATTCGGTCCAAAGAAGAACGTATCGTGCATATCGCGTGCTGGATGCTTGGGCGGAAAATTAAGCGCGGTAAAATTATAAAAATCAGTTTCAATATCCGGGCCGGTGGCCACCACAAAACCCATATCGGCAAAAATAGCTGCAGTTTCTGCAAACACCTGCGAAACTGGGTGGATACTGCCCTTTGGCCTAGGCCGCGGCGGCAAGGTTACGTCGAGGGTTTCTGAAACCAAACGTGCGTTTAAAACCTCGGCCTCTAATTCTTCACGGCGCAACACAACTGCCTGATTGAGTTCGGTTTTTAAAGCGTTCAGTTTTGGGCCAAATTGTTTGCGTTCATCAGGTGTCATTGCGCCCAATGTACGCATCAGCAAAGACACTTCGCCCTTTTTACCCAAGGCGGCAACCCGCACCTGATCCAATGCTGTCAAATCAGGCGCATCGGCGATGGACTGAGAGACACGAGTTTGAATGTTTTGCAAATTTTCCATGGGCAACGCTCTTCAGAAGCTATGCCCGCGAGGACGTCCCCGCAGGCCGGGGGACGGGTGAAAAAATCAGCAGATTTTGGCAGTTATGCCAAAGCCGCTTTAGCTTTTTCCACCAATTTGGCAAATACTGCCGGCTCATTAACCGCCAGATCAGACATGACCTTGCGGTCAACTTCGATCCCGGCGCGGGTCAAGCCGTTGATGAACGAACCATAAGTCATGTCGTGCATGCGGCTGGCGGCATTGATCCGAGTGATCCAGAGTTTGCGGAAATTCCGCTTTCTGACTTTGCGATCGCGATAAGCATATTGACCGGCTTTATCCACCGCCTGTTTGGCGACTTTGATCTGAGTGCGACGGGCACCGCGATAGCCTTTGGCTTTGTCTAGAACTTTTTTGTGGCGGGCGTGGCTGGTGACGCCCCGTTTTACGCGTGACATAGAATTGCGCTCCTATAGGAAAATAAATTGGAAACAGAAAACAAGCTCAGCCGTAGGGCATGAACTTTTTGATGATTTTGGCATCAGCAGGCGCCATAACAGCGGTTCCACGTTTATTGCGGATCTGCTTGGGCGTGCGTTTAATCATGCCATGTTGTTTTCCGGCCTGGGCGCTTTTAACTTTGCCAGAGGCGGTGAGCTTAAAGCGTTTTTTAACGCCGCTCTTAGTCTTCATTTTCGGCATTTTGCTCTCCTGTAATTTCTCGAAAGACGAGAAGGTGCTAAACACCTGCCAAGGCATGCCATTGGCCCGACAGGTAATCAAGAGCGGCGTTATAGCGAGGTATGAGCATATTGCAAGTGCTTTTGCCGCTCTAAAACCTTAACCACCGCTTATAAAACAACCGGATATAATGAGACAATTAACAAGGCAGCCATTGTGTAATTAAATGCCCGCAATCTAACCTTACTGTTAAGCCAACGGCGCGCTTGTTGCCCCAAAGTCGTCCAAAATGCGATAGCCGGAAAATTAACCAAACCAAAAACCACAGCAACAACTGCTATGGCAGAAAACTCCTGCGATGCGGCGAATAATGTAATTGCCCCTAAAGCCATAACCCATGCTTTGGGATTGACCCATTGAAAAGCCGCAGCTTGCAGAAAACTAAAGGGTTTTCCGGGTTCTTGAGTATCTTTGGGCGGAGCTGCAAAAGCTATTTTTTTGGCTAAAAACAGCATATAACCAACACTAAGTATTTTCATAAGAATATAACTAATCGGGTAGAGTTCAAATATCTTTACCAAGCCGGCACCAACCAAAACGACCATAAGGGTAAAGCCAAGGCTAACCCCTAACATGTGAGGAATACTGCGCTTAAAACCAAAATTTGCACCCGAAGCCATTAACATTAAATTGTTTGGCCCTGGCGTTATCGAGGAAACAAAAGCAAACATCACAAGTGCAGTAATATATTGATAAGTCATAACAACATAATAGTCATAACTAGCGACTATTACTTGCTTTCTTCGCTTATTTAGGCTTATTATCACAATATATGGTCAAAATAAACACACAAACTAAGCATATATTGCGCATATTATCGCAAGATGGCAGAATAACCAACCTCGAACTGGCAAGCAGGGTTGGCTTGTCCCCATCAGCGTGTTTACGACGAGTTCAAGAATTAGAGCGCTCTGGTGTAATAACTGGTTATCGCGCAGTGCTTGATCCAGTAGCAATGGGCAATAGCTTTATCGCATATGTTGGTGTTGGCCTTTCAACCCATAGCAAACTCGCGCAACAAGATTTTGAGCGCTCTGTCGCCCAAGTTCCAGAAGTAAGGGAGTGTCATAATCTAACTGGGTCAATAGAATACCTGTTACGGATTGAATGCGCGGATCTGGCCGCTTATAAAATATTTCACACCGATGTGCTTGGCACCTTTGCCCATATCAGATCCATAACCTCTTATGTGGTAATGGAAAGCTCCAAAGATGAAAGAGCGTAACTTTGAGCCCATACTAAACTACAAACCCACCCTCTAATTGTTCACGAGATAATCAGGATAAATCGCTGCAGGAACATAGGCATTATAATCATGAGCAGGAATGACATGCAGGTCTGGATAAAGCTGCATCAAGGCGTGAACCCGGCGTAATTCTTGCTCTGTCTCAGAAACATTACCATCAACAATTTTGCGCATGAGAGCATGTTTGTGAGCTGGACGCGCAAAACCTTCCAAACTCCAACTGGTGTCGCCAGTAAAAAAGAAACGCCGGCCATCTGCAAAGTTGACGAACATTCCGGCTGAGCCTTTGGTATGACCACCCATAGGTACAAATATCACGCTGCCATCGCCAAAGAAATCTAAGCTATTTTTATAGTTCTCATAATTCTGTTTTTTGAAATCAAGCGGCTTCCACTGAATATCCGAACTGTCAAATTGATTGCCAAGATAACCCGCTTTATTGCCACTATTACGGCCACTGCTTAACTCCTCCGCCGGCGTCCAAACGGGCGCGCCCTTAAAATCCTCAATACCGCTGGCATGATCCCAATGCAGGTGCGACAGGGCAATTTGCAGCTTCCGCCCCGGGCAAAAACTTTCTATATCCAATTGCTCGGTAGCTGGTTTTAAAATTTCATAACTAAAGAGTGGTTTTAGATAAAACGGCATGGCTTTGAATTGTTGATCAATGTCGCGCCCCAAGCCGGTATCAAACATCAACAAAGCATCAGGGTGACAGAGCAAAATAGCACTATGGCCCATTTTGCGGGATTTGAACCAACTTCCTCCTTCAAACATTACCGCCTCAGGAGCCATTACCGTTGCCGTAACCATCATCGACAGACGAAGCTCTGGTTTTTTTGTCTCCTGCGCGGGCGCTGACGCAAAACTGTAGGTATCTTTTTCTACTTCCATAATCGGGGCACGAGTGACCACGTTGGCGATAAACAGAATCAAAACTAAACTTGCTAGCAGCATTATTGCCAATTTCTTTTTAGCCATCATTGCTTTTTCCTGTTGTTGCAAATAGCGGAGCCAAAGACCGGGGCAGTGCATCTAGGGCTTCAATATTTTTTCTGGCCTGCGACAGCAAAATTGCCCCTTCAACCGAAGACAACACCAGACTTGCCAATGGAGCGCATTGCGCATTATTTATGCCAAAGCGCTTCAAACCGACCTCAATAGCCGCCAACCAAGAATTATAGGCATCTGCGCAGGATTTGCGTAATGCATCCACGTCCTTTTCCCCGCTGGTGGCCATAGGGGAAATTGGACACCCATTGCGATAGTCTGATGCCGCAAGTTGACTGGAAAACCCGGTGCAAACGGCGGTTATTGCTTCGTTGGCATTAGCAGAGCTATTAAAAATTTCTTCGATCAAACCAACGATAAACGCGGAAGATTGAACGGCTGCTACAATGGCAATTTCTTGCTTGCCGCCGGGAAAGTGGAAATATAATGAGCCTTTGGGTTGCTCGCTTGCTTCGATGATTTGACTGATACTAGTGGCGGCATATCCTTGCTGCTGAAACAAAAGCGCAGCCTTTGTCAGGATATTGTCACGAGTAATTGCGCCTTTGGTGCCGGTTTTAGTTTTCATGCCAAATATATAGACCATTCGGTTTATTTTGCAATAAGTTTCTTTCTCGACAAAACATCTGCGGCTCCACCACAATCAAGATCCCAGCTTGCTTATGGCATGAACAAAGAGCCAAAATATCAAAAAACCGGCTTTCAAAATGCGGACACAAGGCCTATATAGCCAACAGAGACTGGCGACGGGCGAGACCCTCGCCAACCCGGTCAGGTCCGGAAGGAAGCAGCCGCAACGAGTTTTTCTCGGGTCGTCGTTCAGTCTCTACTTGCTCTTCGTCGCTGTAACTTGCATTTTCAGGTCATGAACGAATCTGATCCCGATACCAATGAGAACAAATCTGATCCAGCTGATCCGAATCAGGACAGCATGTTTGCGGATGATGAGACCGATGTTGTTTCTGCCTATAAGGTGCTGGCCCGTAAATACCGCCCGAGTAATTTTGATGACCTAATTGGTCAACAACCAATGGTTCATACTCTAACTAACGCCTTTGCTTCTGGGCGGATTGCTCACGCCTTTATGCTGACCGGAGTGCGCGGAGTTGGCAAAACCACCACAGCACGGTTGTTAGCGCGGGCGCTTAATTACCAAAGCGACAAAATTAATAAGCCACATATGCAGCTTGTACCGCCGGGCGACCATTGCGCTGAAATATCTGCCTCTCGCCACATGGACGTAATGGAAATGGATGCAGCCAGCCATACTGGCATTGGCGACATTCGAGAAATTTTAGACAGTGTTCGTTATGCTCCGGTTTCTGCACGTTATAAAATTTACATTATTGATGAAGTACATATGCTCTCAAAGCCGGCGTTTAACGCACTGCTTAAAACTTTAGAAGAACCGCCACCACACGCTATTTTTATTCTGGCAACTACTGAAATAAGAAAAGTACCGGTAACTATATTATCAAGATGCCAACGCTTTGACCTCTCCAGAGTGGGAATTGAGGCGATGGTCGAGCATTTACAGCGCATATGCAAAGCTGAAAAACGCGAAGTATCCAAAGAAGGATTGCTGTTGATCGCCCGAGCCTCTGAGGGTTCGGTGCGCGATGCGCTATCCATTCTCGATCAAGCCTTAGTCCAAGCAGAAAGCGGTGAACAAGTCGCCGCTGAAGAAATTCGAATAATGTTAGGGCTGGCAGATCGAAGCAGGGTTCTTAATCTGTTTGCTCTGACAATAAGCGCCAATGCTTCCGGAGCATTAGCAGAATTGCGCGAACAATATGATTTAGGTGCTGATCCGGTGGTAATTGCCTCAGACCTACTTGAACATTGCCATCAAATCACCCGCGCCAAGGCGCTGGGCACAGCTGCGGATTTGTCTGATTATGGCCCTAGCGCCGAGTTGGTACGCAAATTGGCAGATGATTTATCTATGGGGCAATTGTCGCGAAACTGGCAAATGTTATTAAAAGCAGCAACTGAAATACGAATGGCACCTGACCCGATGGCTGCTGCAGAAATGGCGGTGATTCGTTTGTGCGTAGCTGCTGACCTACCTAGCCCGGAAGCTGCCGCAAAAACATTGCGAGCAATAACCAGTTCAGCGCAACAAGCGGCAACAAAAACTCCCGCAGACCCTAAAACCACTGCCCCTAAAAGCATATCAGCAACACCAATTGCTAAGATTGAGGCCAAGCCTAAGACTAACCAACCGCCAAATAGCGCTAATTCCGCCTCGAAAAATTCAACAAACAAGTCAGGGCAAAAAGAACACAGGCTCGCCTTGGATCCAGTTTCAAATCCACACAACACGCCGCCTTATTCTTTTGAGGAATTATTGAGACAAATCGAAGAAAAGCGCGAATTAAAATTACTGAGCCAATTAGAACAATATGTGCGATTGGTCAGCTATCAACCCGGAGCGATCAGTTTTGTTGCTGAAACCGGAGCGCCGAAAAACCTAGCGGCAGAGCTTTCAAGGCAATTGCAAGAAGTCACTGGCGAGCGCTGGCTACTTAATCAGGAATATAAAGTCAAAGGTGCCGAAACTATAACCAATGCCCGGCGCAAAGAGCAGGAGCGTGACCGCAAACGAGTATGGGCGGATCCGGCGGTGCAAACCATTGTAAAGGCATTTCCTGAGGCCAAAATAATCGAAGTTATTGACGCAGAAAGTGATAGAGAAACACAATGAAAGATCTCGGCGGCTTGATGAAACAGGCTAAGCAAATGCAGGAAAACCTAGCATTAGCGCAAGAAAAACTTGCAGATATTGAGGTTGTTGGCGAGTCTGCTGGTGGCATGGTTACGATCACATTAAACGGCAAAGGCGAGACTAAGAAGCTTCGCATTCAGCCGGATTTTCTAGTGCCTTCCGAAGTCGAAGTTCTGGAAGATCTAATTGTTGCGGCACTAAATGATGGTCGGCGCAAGGTCGATGCGGCAGCAAAAAAACAAATGGCAGATGTGGCGGGGCCGCTGGCTGGCATGATGCCGCCAGGCATGACATTACCGTTTTAGAAGGAGGGTTTTGATGCCTCATACTTCTGCCGGCCCGCAAATTGAGCAATTAATTACCCTGTTGTCACGCTTACCCGGTTTGGGCCCGCGTTCAGCGAGGCGGGCCGTTTTGCATTTAATTCGCCGCAAAGAAAGCCTACTTGAGCCATTGGGTCGGGCAATTAATGAAGCTGCTAGCCACATTCAATCATGCCAGCAATGCGGCAATATTGATGTGCGCAATCCGTGTGCAATCTGTGCCGCTCCGGGGCGCGATCAAACCAGTTTATGTGTGGTTGAACAGGTTGGGGATTTATGGGCATTAGAGCGAGCCGGTGCCCATCGCGGACGCTATTTTGTCCTCGGCGGCGTGCTATCTGCCATTGACGGAGTGCGCCCCGAAGATCTTCATATTGATCGATTGTTGTCCCTAGCCAGCCAACCGCAAATTACCGAAGTAATTCTGGCATTAAGCGCTAATGTGGATGGGGCCAGTACCACGCATTATTTAAGTGATATCCTACAAAACGCCAATGTCAAAGTAACCAGCATTGCTAGGGGAGTTCCTGTTGGCGGGGAGTTGGATTATCTTGATGATGGAACTTTGGCCGCCGCACTAAAATCAAGGCGATCAATTTAAGTTTATACCAGAATAAAGGCAATTCAGTTCAGGCGAAAACATACTAAATTCTAGAGGTTCTAGTTCTTGGTTGATATAGTTTTTGCTCTGTACCCACCGGCGCAATAGTCCCAAGGCGAAGCCCAAATAATTTTTTAGGCGCTTCTCCAGAAGAGCAACCATCAGCCCCAAATGCAATCAGAACTGGCCCTTGATCTTTGGGAGCAATTTGCAAGGTCATTGGCCCAACACACGCCGTTACCAATGCCTGTTGTGCGAGAGCTGAGCTATGTTCTCTTGTTGAATTTACTGTAGTGGCCGTTGAGTTGAACAGCCATGTTGTCATAGTTAGCAAGGCTAATATTTTTAAGAACATGAAGTGTCCCCCCATTGCTTGATAATTATTTCTCTAGATCACGAAATTCACGGCGCAATTTCCACTCTTTGGAAGTAACCGAACGTTCAAGGTCAGAAAGCCGATTTTCGAGATCACGAAACTGATAACGCAAATTGGAAAAAGTAGTGGTTGGTTGCTTTTCTACTGAACGCCAAAATGCGTCTTCCTCTGGCTTTAGGTTTGGCCGTGCGCCAGGAGCTCGCACCGGCATAAAAATGCAGGCAACAAAATAAGCAATTATTGATACTGGTCCCAGAATAAAAATTGAAACGAACCAGCCAATGCGGATCAAAATAACATCTATATTAAAATAATCGGCGATACCGGCGCAGACACCGCATAATGAGCCACTTTGTTTATTGCGGTACAAACGGTGCGGATTAGGCGGTTGTGAGTATTGTTCACTTCTCATCTTTTTTCCTCCAATCTGGTTGCTCAGCATCTAAAATAGCTTCTAACGAAACAATGCGGCTTTCCATCCTCCGGGCACTACGCCACAAGTCCTCAAGCATGTGTTCATCATCAGCTGACAGGCCTTTACCATTGGCCCATTTTGTAATGTGATGAAATACAATCCACACTACCGCCAAGATAAACGCAAATATGATGGCTAACTCTTCCATGATCTTCCCTCTTCCTTATTATTACTGATCTTAATCAGGCTTTGGATTGCGCTTCTGACTTAGGTTTCATTTTTGCCTTTAGAGCCGACAATTCAGACTCTATGTTTTCCTCGCTCTCAAGAGTAACAAACTGGCTTTTAAGGCTCTTGCCGTGGTTAAGATCAAATGCATCGGCTTGCGCCTCTAATTCATCAACTTTGCGCTCAAGTGCAGCATAGCGGCTCAACGCGTCTTCAACCTTGTGGTCAGCCACGGTTTCTCGCACCCGCAATCTATTTTGCGCAGTACCGGCGCGGATCATTAAGGCTTTATGCTTAGCTTTAGCTTCATCAAGTTTATCTTGCAACTTTGCCATGTCTGATTCGGCCTTATCAATAGCTTGATCAATGATGCTTAATTCATTTTCCAGCATTTCCACCATGCCACTGGCCTTAGATTTCGCTTGCAATGCGCCCCTAGCTAAATCTTCCCGGCCCTTACGAACGGCCAATTCGGCTTTCTCTGCCCATTCAATTTCAGCGCTTTTAAATTTGTCTAGCTTGCGACTGACATCTTTTTTGTCGGCAATAGCTCGAGCCGCAGCAGTGCGCACCTCAATCAGTGTATCTTCCATTTCTTGAATAATTAGCCGAGCAATTTTTTCAGGATCTTCCGCCCTCTCCAACATCGAATTAATGTTTGAGTTGATAATGTCGCCCATTCGCGAAAACATACCCATAATATTCTCCTATTTCTTATAATAAAAAGTCGCTCTTCATTTAGGTTTTAACTTAAAACAGCAATCCACCGATCAGCAGGCCAGCAATAAAGAATCCCCAGCATTCCATCGAACGGGTGCGCAAATATCGCCAAAATCTAGAGCTTGTTTCGCGCCAATCATCCGCCGCAGCTTGGGCTCTGGTTTCGCGAATATCTTCATACGGATCATATTTCTTAGTCATGGCTTGCCTTTCATGGCGCTATTTTGTTTGACCTACCAAACCCAAAGGATGGTTTGGTTAATAACTAGCAAACAGTGTGCCAACTTTTATTTCCTCCATAACCATTTGTTTTCAATGACTATTTAGGCGAGGCTTAATTCTGCTAGAATAAAATAACGTGAAAAATACCACATAAACTTGAAAATCACGTTTTTTCTTGTATTTTACACAGATGATTGCAGAAAACTCTCTACCACCATTGATCGGTCAGTCCGTAGAATTTTTAGCCACGCTTGACCGTATTTCCAAAGCTGCTAGCCATGACCGTCCCTTGCTAATTATTGGTGAGCGCGGCACGGGTAAGGAATTGATGGCTGCACGCGCTCATTTTCTATCGCCGCGCTGGGCGGAAACTTATTTATCGGTGAACTGCGCATCATTGTCGGAAACCTTGCTTGAAAGTGAGTTGTTTGGCCATGAAAGCGGCGCCTTTACCGGTGCTACCAAACGTCATTTTGGCCGCTTTGAAAGAACTGACAAAGGCACCTTGTTTTTGGATGAAATCGCCAGTGCCTCTTTGCGGGTGCAAGAAAAAATCTTGCGAATTGTCGAATATGGAGAATTTGAGCGAGTTGGAGGCACTAAAACCCTGCGCTGCGATGTGCGATTGCTTGGCGCCACCAATTTGGATCTTCCCGAGCAGGTTCGCCAAGGAAAATTTCGAGCTGACCTGCTGGATCGTTTGGCCTTTGAAGTTGTTACTTTACCCCCATTACGATCGCGTTGGGAAGATATACCGATTTTAGCTCAGCATTTTGCCCAAGCCATGGTCAGCGAATCCGCTATGGGCGTTTTTGGCGGATTTTCAATGGAAGCAATAAGTATTTTGATGAAATACGATTGGCCGGGCAATGTGCGCGAACTAAAAAACGTGATTGAACGCAACACCTATCACGCTCAGACAAAAAATGCAGATGGGCATCTGATTGTTGAGGAAATTCAATTGGATCCGTTTTTGTCTGCCTGGCGACCAAAACACACACCATCATCTATGTCCGAATTACCCACTAAAGCCAGTTCTGCTTCTCTACCGGAGCCAGAGCCGCAAAAACCATTTACCAAACAAGTTCAGCGTTTTGAGCGCGCTTTATTGCAGCAATCCATGTCAATTAACTCTAGCCATATCGGAAAAAGCGCACAGGCATTGGGCTTAAGTTATGACCAAATGCGCCATTATTTACAAAAACACGGCCTACTACCAAAACCCAAAAAGCAACAAACCCAAGGCAAAGATGCAATTTCTTAAAAACGCAAACTGCTTATTAACCCGCTTCTCCTATAGTCTCCCCATAAAGAGAACTCTTAAAAAGAGCCCAGATGGACGCGCAACTACATTCCAGCCTTAGCTTTAAAGACCGCCGTAATGGGCCTAGGCATTTGCAGTTCTTAAACGGCACCTTTGACTTGATTAATTTTGAACAGACATTTGAGCGGGTGACAGAGCTGGCACCCGGTTCAAAGTTTCGCTTTATCGTCACCCCAAATGTTGATCATTTGGTGCGTATGCAAAGTGAGCCTAAGTGGATAAAGAAAATTTATTCCGATGCTTGGCTTACGGTATGTGATTCTAGAATTCTCGAGCTTATCGCTTGGTTATCTGGTGAAAAACTTTCCGTTACTCCCGGTTCTGACTTGACTGAGCATTTATTTGAAAATGCCATTGAGAAGAATGAGCCTATCGTTGTTATAGGTGCCAGTCGTTCGGTTATAGACGCGCTTACAAAGCGTTATGGCTTAACCGATATTCGCTGGCATGAACCACCAATGGGGTTACGTAAAAATTTATTGGCAGTGCAGCAGTGCGCGGAGTTTGTCGCCAAAAATCCGGCACGGTTTACGTTTCTTTGCGTTGGATCTCCGCAACAAGAAATGATTGCTAAAGCCTGTTTGCGACGGGGTGATTGTGAGGGGGTTGGCCTGTGCGTGGGAGCAAGCCTTGATTTTCTTGCCGGTAAGGTTTCTCGAGCTCCTAAATGGATGCAGAAAAGCCGGCTTGAATGGCTGCATCGTCTACTCAGTGAACCGAAGCGGATGTGGCGGCGTTATTTGATCACCGGCCCGAAAGTTATTTTGCTGTGGTGGCAGTGGCAAAAAGTCCGACGCAACTCATCAAAACAAAAAAATCCAGCAAAGCCGCAACCCTTGGCTCCTAAGACTTGACTTGAAGCCCTGATCTTCGTACCGCTCAATTGTCGGTATGTTTGTAACCAAAATGATTTTCTTGGTAAAATCCATAATTACAAACATGACAACAGGGAATACGGTGCGAAAAAATTTTCAATCCCGTAACTGTGCCCGCAGCCGTAAGCGGTTGGTCGGATGCAAAACCCACTGAGAATTTTCCTTAAAGGTATTTCTTGGGAAGGGGCATCCAATGGCTATTAACCCGCGAGTCGGAATACCTGCCGACACTCGTCCGCTTCTGATCCGGGGTCAGATCACTTGCGCGGGTATGTAGAAGCCGTTCGTGACGAAATTTAATTTTTTTGGCAATTGAAATCATTCAATCGTCAGGTTTTGTCATGGAGAACGACATTGAATAAAAACATATTTCTTATGGCTTTTGCAAACGCATTTGCATTTGCTTCCCCAGGTTTAGCTAATAATCTGGATGCTGAACCCAGCATCCAAAATGATGAAGTTATTTTGGTTACCGGCTCAAGAGTGCCTATTCCCTTATCGCAGCTCACCAGCTCGGCAAGCGTGCTGGATGGAGAAGAAATTTTATCCAGAGGCGACGAATTTGTAACCGATGCTTTGCGCCGAGTGCCAAGCCTGTCTGTCAACCGTTCCGGGCCGGCGGGATCATTGACTCAAGTACGGCTTCGAGGATCAGAAGCTAATCAAGTTCTGGTATTGGTCGATGGAATAGAAGCCAGCGATCCGTTTTCAGGTAGTTTCGGGTTTTCGGCCCTAACCAGCTTCGGAGTGCAAAAAATCGAAGTTCTGCGCGGTGAGCAATCAGCATTGTGGGGAACCGATGCCATTGGCGGTGTAATTAATATTTTGACCGAACCAATGCAGCAAGGTGAGCGCCTGACGGCTAGATTTGAAGCTGGGTCACTGCAAAGTCGCTCCGGCGGGATAATTGCATCAAAAGTAACCGGACAGACAAAGCTATGGCTAAATATCTCAGGATTGCAAACCGATGGTTATGATGTTTCCGGTCAAAATGGCGAACGGGACGGTTTTTCACAAATTACCGCTTCTGGTGGAGTAAATTGGAATTTTGGCAATAACTGGTCTGCGCAGTTACGGGGTCGGGCTATAAACGCAAACGCACAATTTGACAGTGATACTGATTTTGATGGCCGGTTAAATGATACGGCATCGAAATTAGATACCGATCTGGCTTTGGGGCGCTTGGCGTTATTGGGAGCAAGTTTTGATGGATTATTAAACCACGAAGTATCAACTTCTTATTTGCGCAGCACTACACGATCAGGCGCTAGCACATCTGTTGGAGAACGCACCCGAATTGGCTGGCAGGTAAGCACTAATTGGGCATCTGGCACGGTGAAACATCGACTTACCGGTCTAGTTGAAGGGCGCTTTGAAACTTATGAAAATGATGGCGGGCCGGGGGCCGGGCAAAACCAGAGCCAAAGCGCAAATCAACTATCTGGGGCTTTTGACTATCAAGCCATAAGTGGCCCGCTAGTTCTCTCTGTATCGGCTCGTCATGATCGAAATGACTTGTTTGAAAATGCCAATGCGGTTCGGGCTGGAGTGGCGTGGAACATTGCTGCAACCAATAGCAAATTGCATGCGAGTTTTGGTCAGGGAGTAAAGAACCCGGGTTTCTTTGAGTTATTTGGTTATTTTCCGGCATTTTTCGCCGGTAACCCAAACCTAAAACCAGAAAAATCAACAGGCTATGAACTTGGGTGGCAGCAGGATTTTGCAAAAGGCTCCGCTTCGATAGCAGTTTTTACCTCACAATTGCAGAACGAGATTTATACGGATTTTGGCGCGTTTCCAGCTACTGCGCGTAATCGAACTAATAACAGCACCCGTGAAGGGGTCGAGCTTTCCGCCGATCTCAATGTTACTGATAATTTGAACTTTAGCGGCTCTATGAGTTTTTTACGAGCTGAAGAGGTTGGGGTGCAAGAAATCCGCAGACCTAATTTTCTGGCAAGTTTTTCTGTGTTTTGGAATGATCCAGCAGACATCTGGCAAGTTAGCCTTGGCATCGACCAAAACGGTAAAATGACCGATATTGATTTTTCAAACTTTCAAACCGTGACTTTGCCAGCCTATACACTGGTACGGGGCAAGATATCTAAAAAACTAGGAGAAACCTTGTCGGTTTATATTCGCGGCGAGAACCTGATCAATTCACGTTATACTGAAGTGGTTGGCTATCAATCGCAGGAAAGGACGCTGTATGGCGGTATTTCTGCACAGTTTTAGCCGCTGGATATCAGCAGGGGTTACGGCGGGGTTTATCGCCGGATCTGCCAGCATGGTGCTGGCGCAAATGCCGGTGGTATCCGCTTCATTGTGCGCAGATTCTTATGTTCTGGAGTTGGCTGATCCAGCGCAAATAAAAACCCTGTCATGGCAATCGAACAGCTCGCTTTCTTTGGCTCCTAATGCTTTGCGCTCATCAAATGGGGCGTGGGCTGAAGCAGAAAATTTACTGGTTTCAGCTCCGTCGCTCATCGTGCTTGATTCTGCGGATGGCTTAGCTGCAACCAAACTTGCAAAAAAGCGCGGCAGCCAGGTTTTTCAACTGTCGTGGGCCGAAGGTTTTGCCGATATTAATGCCAATAGGATGCGATTGGGCGCATATTTACAAAAACCTGTACAAGCAGAACAAGCCGCTGAACAACAGAATCGAGAATTGCTTGCATTAGAAGCCCGAAGTCGCAATCGACAGCACTCGAAACGGGTTTTGTATCTAACGCCAACCCTTGGAACCGCCGGCATGGGAACTTTTGTCGATGCCGCCATTAGGGCAGCAGGCGGGATCAACCTAGCGGCTGAATACGGTATTTCAGGTTGGGGCCAATTACCCCTTGAAAGGTTAATTGCTAATCCGCCTGATCTGATTGTCGCCAGCTTTTTCAACGAAGGACCGCCATCGGTTTTGCAGTTTCGCTCAAACCATTCCGTACTGAGATCTTTACGAAAACAAGTTCCAGTTACGAACGTTTCTGGCGGCTATTGGGTCTGCGCTGGCCCGCATCTGATCTTGGCGGCAGAACAAATCGCTGATGCATTAGACAAATTGCAAGGAAATGACCGTTCATGATACGAATGTTGATATTGCTGGCGCTTATCTTGGTGGCATTGCTGATAATTTCTTTGGGGCTTGGCGCTTATGAAATTTCGCTAAAACAATTATTGCTGACATTTCTTGGCCAAGCTGATTCGGTTCAACAAACTGTATTGTGGCAAATCCGTCTGCCTCGCTCTTTATTGGCAATTTTAGTCGGGGCAGGACTTGGAGCAAGCGGAGCCGCTTTGCAGGGCCTGCTGCGCAATCCGCTGGCCGATCCGGGTATAATTGGCATTGCTTCGACATCCAGCCTGTTTGCTGCCGTGATTATTTATACTGGATTGGCGATAAATTGGCCCGGTTCTTTGTTTATTGGAGCATTACTCGGCGCTGGATTTGCGGCGCTGTTTTTGTTGACATTAGCAGCATTAAGAGCCTCAGCTACCAGTTTAATTTTAGGAGGAGTTGCTTTATCCTCTATGGCCACGGCCGCTACTGCATTATTGATGAATTTATCGCCAAACCCGTGGGCTTTGTCAGAAATCGCCTATTGGCTAATGGGCTCGGTTGCTGATCGCTCTTTGTTTGATGTGGCGCTGGCTGCGCCATTTATATTTATTGGGATATTGGTTTTAATGAAAAGCGGCCGGGGTCTTGATTTATTGACCTTAGGCGAGGACACGGCAGCTACTGCTGGAGTTTCTATTTCCAAAACTGGAATTTGGGTGGTGATTGGATCCATGCTCTGTGTTGGCGCCGGTGTCGCCAGCGCCGGGGCTGTCGGATTTGTTGGTTTAGCAGCCCCGCATCTGGTGCGGCCATTTATTGGCCATTTGCCCAGTCGATCCATTTTACCCTCGGCGTTAGTCGGAGGAATATTGTTGCTAATAGCAGATATGGTGTCGCGATTGTTGAGTGGCCCGGGAACTCCGCTATATCTTGGTGTAATTACCGCTTTGCTCGGCGCGCCATTATTTTTATTTTTGGTGTTCAAATCCCAAAAAGAGCGAGTTTAGTCATGCTGGAAATTCAAAATCTATATTTGGATCTGGCAGCAAAACCCGTGCTGAAAAATATCGACTTGCAGCTAAACCCGGGATTAAACGTCGTAATTGGCCCCAATGGTTCCGGTAAAACATCATTGGTGCGCGCAATCGCTGCATTATTGCCGGTTAAAGAGGGGCGGATCAACTGGCATGGACAAGACCTTTTAGCCATGCGCGCGCAAAATAGGGCAAATGTACTTGCTTATTTAGCGCAAAACCCGACCGTGCATTGGCCGCTTTTAGTTCAAAACTTAGTCGCTTTGGGGCAAGGTATAAACGCCAAATCCTCAAAAAATATCCATCAGGCCATGCTGGATTGCAAAGTGCTGGAATTTGCTGAGCGAAGGGTGGATCAACTTTCAGGCGGCGAGCGAGCACGGGTATTACTGGCGCGCTTATTGGCTGTAAATGCGGAGATTTTGCTGGTCGATGAACCAACTTCTTCGCTTGATCCGGCTCGCCAATTATCAATGCTGGAAATTCTGGCAACACAGGGTCGAGCTGGAAAAACTGTATTATGCGTATTGCACGACCTGCCATTGGCCGCGAGGTTTGCCGATCAGTTAATTTTATTAGACAAGGGGCGAGTTGCGATAACGGGAAAACCGGCTGATGTTTTGTGCGCAGATGCTATGCACCGGGTGTTTTCACTAAAATTTGATGCCAAAGGGTATTTACTGTTATAGGCTCCAGCAGAAGAAACTAAGCGGGGCACAGCCGGAGAAATGGAACAAAATACCACTGAAAGCTGGGGCAAATTTACCCCGAACAAATTGCAAGAGTGGGCGATAGAGCAAAGCAATGTTCGCCCGAGCAGCCTTTGGGGGTCTTTTTGTCGCAAATTAGTGCTTAGTGGTTTGCAACATCCGCTGGATGTACGGCTATGGGGGGCAAATTTCCGACTCTATCCGAACGATAATTTATGCGAAAAACGAGCCTTACTATCGCGGGCAAAATTTGATGTGCAAGAAAGACAAGCATTAAGCGAGCGCATGCATCGTGATTTTAAGTTTGTCGATGTTGGCGCGAATATTGGTCTTTATTCATTATTTGTAGCCATGCATCAAGATTTCGAAGGCCAGATTTTAGCCATCGAACCGCAACCAGTTATTAAAGAAAGACTGCGTTTTAATCTGCTATCCAATCCAGGAGCCACGGTAGTGCATGCAGATTGTGCGGTGTCCGACAAAAAAGGAGTGGCCCGCATGGCAGTCTCACGACGAAATCGCGGCGCGTCTGGTTTTCATTTGCGGTCAGATAAAGAGCCAGATGAGGAAGTAATGGTACAAACATTGCCCTTAGCCGAAGTATTAAACCGTCACAATATGAATGGTGCCGATGCTCTAAAGATTGATATTGAGGGGGCTGAGGATCAAGTATTGCCACTGTTTTTCGAGCAAACACCGGCTGAAGATATGCCAAAGTTATTGATTCTAGAGCGAAATGAAACGTGGGATACTGACTGCATTGCACTGGCTAAATCCATTGGTTACCAGCAAATTACACAGGCACATATGAATGTTGTGCTGGAAAAAACCTAAAATATTTAGGAGCAATACAAACCGTGCAAGGCGTGTAAAACTGCATTTACTTCTTCGCCGCTTACCGAGTAAAAAACTGTCTGGGCTTCACGACGAGTAGTAACAAAACCATCCTCGCGCAATCGAGCCAAATGTTGAGATAATGCTGACTGACTTAAATTCACCTGTTTGGCTAATGCGCCAACCGAGCTTTCACCTTCAGCAAGTATGCACAACACCAATAACCGCTTTGGGTTGCTCATGGCCTGTAGTAAGGATGCTGCCTGATCAACATTTTGTTCTATTTCTTGCAGGGGTGAAGTTTGCATATTAGCGATTGCTCATATAATAAGTGCGGGTGTAATGAAATACTTTGTTTTCATGCACTCCACAAGGTAAGGTAAGTTTCTTTATGAGTAATGAAAAATCTACTATTTTAGTAAAAACATTTTTTGATCCAACAACCTTTACAGCACAACACGTGTTGGTGGATTGCGAAACTAAGCTAGCGGCAATCATTGACCCGGTGTTGGACTTTGACCCGGTTTCAGGGCGCACCAGAACAGATCATGCTGAACAGATTTTGCAATATGGCAAGGATCAGGGACTTTCATTTAAGTGGATTTTGGAAACCCATGCTCATGCAGATCATTTAAGCGCGGCAAATTTTCTAAAACAGCAAACCGGTGCAAAAGTCGCAATTGGCCGCGGCATTACCAAGGTGCAGGCTCATTTTTCACCATTATTTGATTTTGAGCCTGAATTTTCTATTGATGGCATCCAGTTTGACCTTCTGCTTGATGATGGTGATCAAATTGAACTTGGCTCATCATTAATAAACACAATTGCCACTCCGGGGCATACGCCAGCTTGCGTTACCTATCAGATTGCAGACGCATTATTTATTGGTGACACTTTGTTTATGCCAGACTATGGCAGCGCCAGAACAGATTTTCCTGGTGGTGATGCTGCCCAATTATATCATTCTGTGCAAAAGCTTTATGCCTTCCCAGATAAAACCAAAATGTTTCTATGTCATGATTATAAGACCTCAAACCGCGATGAGTTTGTCTGGGAGACCACTGTGGGCGATCAAAAACGCCAAAACATTCATCTTCGTGCTGATACTAGCGAACAGGAATTTGTCCGCTCCCGCAATGAGCGTGATAGCGGGCTTAACTTTCCCAAACTCATATTACCGTCATTACAGATTAATTTACGTGGTGGTGTGTTCCCGCCGCCCGCCGCCAACGGGATTTCATACCTAAAGCTGCCGATTAATTTATTTGGCAAACCTTGACCTCTCTGAACTCTAGGATACAAAATGAAAATCCGTCAGCTTTCCAAAAATTTTGCCATTGCACCGCAAATTCATCCCCGCCAAATAGCTGATATTGTGCAAGCTGGCTTCACGACACTGGTAAACTTCCGGCCCGATGATGAAAGCTGGGGTCAGCCCAAAAATGTGCAAATTGAGGCTGCCGCAAAGGAAGCGGGGCTGGATTATGTTTTTATCCCAGTTTCGATGCGCGAAGGCATCAGCCCGGAGCAAATAGAAAAAACACGGCAACTATTATCTGCAGATAATGGAAATGTATTGGCATTTTGCCGAACTGGAACCAGAGTTGCCTTTGTTTGGGGCTTGGCTCAAAAAAACACTCTAAGCGCCGATCAGATTGTTGCCGCCGGGGCTAATGCCGGAGTTGATCTCGAAAAATTACGCCCAGCTTTAGACTAAAACCCCACCTCGGCGGTATTGTCCTCAAGCAGCGAAGCGTTAGGACAAATAGAGAGTCCTCAAGCAGCGAAGCGTTAGGACAGGTAAAGAGTCCTCAAGCAGCGAAGCGACAGTACGAGTAAACAACCAACCCTCTTGGGTTGGCAAGGGCGACAGCCCGCCGCCCGGTCAGGGCGCACGTCGTAGGCCGTTGCGTAGCAACTGGCCGCGAGACATAACAAGAGTCCTCAAGCAGCAAAGCGTTAGGACAAACAAAAGAGGGTCACTCTCAAGGGTCACTGACCCTTAAAGACCCTACCCTTGAACACCCTGCTTGCACCATATGTTCACAGTGCAAAAAGCCTCCTTGTCCCTTAACCTACCCTAAAAGCACCCTTAAATACCCTGGTTGACCCTACAGAAGCG